>Ga0075122_10000385_pt1 | contig 35901 bp, 42 predicted proteins | sample AntAceMetag02UKB_FD_69790 | JGI IMG/M metagenome (GOLD analysis project Ga0075122, IMG submission 69790) | Saline lake microbial communities from Ace Lake, Antarctica - Antarctic Ace Lake Metagenome 02UKB | ecosystem: Environmental > Aquatic > Non-marine Saline and Alkaline > Saline | place... | reverse complement strand
TGAAGAATTGTATAATTTTGGTGAATTAGGAACGCCGGTGTTTGTTAATTAATCACGCATAACGCATAACTTCAATAGTATAAAAAAAGCCCCAAAGAAACATGTTCCTTGGGGTGGGAAAGATCAAAGATTGAGTTTGCGTTCATCTGCCCAATAGCTTAATATCTAGGCAAATTTTCAGAAACTTTTTTGGCATAGGCTTGCGAAGAGTGAGTTTACGGGGCCAACAACGAAACCACTTTTTATAATACCCACAAATCGTACTTTCGAGTGATTGTGCTTGTTTTTTCCACTCTGCCTTTTTTTCTTCAGCCGTAGAAAGATTTCTTTGCATTTCCTCCAGCAGTGTTTCCGCTTCGCACTTTTCTTTTTTCGTTTCATTGAGCTGTTTTTGTGTTTCCTTCAGCTCCTTTTTTATCTCCTGAAGTTTTTCCCAAAGTTTTTCCTCTTCTTCGGCTTCTTTTGCCGCGGCGCGTATTGCATCGAGGGAGACGCTAGGATCTCCAGCAGCTTCAAGTATTAAATCGGGATTGCGGACATGTCTGGCGCCCGGCATTGGAATGGAAGTAAATATTTCACCATCTGCTCTTAATTCCAGATAAAATTCCCATTCGCGTTCTGGATTTTGTTCCAAAACACAAGGCCTTTTTTCTGACGGTTGCCATGGTTTTTTTGTATCAATATTCGCTGTTCCATCTTCTGCCCAGTCAATAGAAGCTATAAAAGGTATGAAATAATCTTCCCCTCCCCCTCTTAGATGTGTAACAAATGCGACAATACTTATCGATTTGCTTCTGGGAAACATAACAAAGTAATTACGATATCCATCACGAAATCCACGTCTCCTTGTATCTAAAGGACATTTGGCGGATACGATATAGCAATCACCAGCGACGGAAGAAATAGTTATTTTTTTCTGTTTGTTGTCTTCGTCATAACTTTGGCAGTTTACTTGAAATACACTCATGATTTTACTCCTCTTCGGTTCAGCGAACCGATAATTCCAGCTTCACATTCAGCGAATATGATGCTAGAATTGTAAAGATCAGCAGTAGCGCGCATCACACGTTACCTAACACTTTTTTATTCTCGCTGTCTTACGAGGTAAAAAACTATATATCATAATAGCACACACTATGTATTTTGTCAATTCTTATAGGTGAAATTTAGCTAATATTAATAATAATTTTAAATTTATGCCAAATAAACAAATAATAGATAAAATAGAAAAATCTTTAGATAAAGTTCGTCCCATGTTGCAACGAGATGGGGGCGATATTAAGTTAGTTGATTTTGATGAGAAAACCGGAACAGTAAAAGTGGCTATGCAAGGCCATTGCGTGGGCTGTGCCATGGCTCAACAAACTTTAAAACAAGTTATAGAGGCGAAATTAACAGAAGATGTGGAAGAGGTTAAAGAGGTGGTGATATAAACGCTGAACTGACGCGGAACTATGGCGGAACTAACGCAGAGATTAAAAAACGTACCTATAAAATGGTACGTTTTTATTTTAGATTAACTTTCTGCGTTAGTTCCGCCATAGTTCCGCGTCAGTTCAGTGTCATCTTAAAAGGGAGAAATAATAATAATCAGTACTTCTTTGTCACCTTCTATTTTATCTTTAATAGTATTATATACTTGGTCAAGAGATTTGGTTTCAATTTTAGTAAATTTGGCATCACTTTTTAAAAGATAAATATCAATGATTTTATAAAAAGGTTTGTATATTTTTTGATAAATATAAAAAGAAGTCACAAATAAAGTTGATAAAATTATCAGCGTAATAATTAATTTTTTGTATTTTACTATTTTTTGAATTGCAAATTTAGCCATAATTTTATTTCCAAAAAGTATCAGCAGTGATAAACATGTTAGTAGTGATAGATTCTTCTGATGATTTATTAGAATTTACGTTTACTTTATTGATATTAATATAATAGGGAAGTTTTTCTACATTTTTTAAATAATTAATTGTATTAGCATAATCACCCTCTAGCCATAATTGCAAAGGCATGTTGTAGAATTTACCTTGCACTTCAGTTGCTTCTCCTAAACTTATTTTTTGTGACACTTGATGTTGTTCAGCAATTTTTTTTAAAGCCATAATAAATTCCAATTCACGATCTTTTGATAATAAGGAAGATTCTAATATTTCCATTTTATCTTTATATTCATTGTAAGTAGTTAAAGTTTCACTTAAGGATGTATTATCCCTAGTGACGGTTGATTTATCTTTTAAATAATCAATATCACTATTTAAATATTTAACATCAGCTAATTTTGGATAAATAACAAATAAAAATAGCACTATTATAATTACACTATTTATAGCTATAAAAATCCAAAAGTTTTTTCTCTCTGACATTTTTGGAATTTTAATGCGATCAGACAGATTAATAAATTTTTTAAATATTTCTAAGTTCATAGTTATTTTATATTTTCCAGCTTGAGTTTAGCTTTAATAGTAAAATTAATATCTTCTTTTTGAGTAATACTTTGCAAAGGCAAATCCACTTTTGTTAAATATAAAGATTTACCCAGATTTTTTTCAAAATCAAGTAATCCTTCTCTATGTCCAGCAAAACCACTAATATTTATAACTTTACTTTCTTGATCAATTTTTAAAGCATTTAATTTAATATTAGGTGGAGTTTTTTGGCCTATTTCTGTTAGTACTTTAGAATAATCATAGTGCTCATCTTGAATTTGTTTAAAGAAAATAGCTAGTCGATTGATATTATTTATTTCTTGATTAAATTCAGCGCCAGTTTCATTTTTCACTTGAGTTACTTTAGAAAAATTATCAAATAAAATATTATAAGTGACAGCTAAAACGATAGACACAAAAACAGTTAAAGCCATCACGGCAAAAATAACATGCCTGGCTAACATATTTATTTTGGTAGTTTTTACCAACTCTTTGTGTTCAATTGAAAGTAAGTTTAATCTCAACATAGTGCGATGCTAATATACTAATTACAGATCATCTAGATGTATTCCTCGTAAAGCCAAGCCAATGGCTGTAGCGAATTGCAAAGAAAAATTTTGTTTTATTTTATGTGCTTGAGCTATATTTTTTAAAGTGGCAAATTCTTCGTTTAAGTGTTTATTTTCAATTGTAGGATTAACATGAATATGAGAAAAGACATTTCCTGGGACTGTTTTAACTCCTAATCTGTCATTAATAATTTTTGATAATCCTTTAATATTAGCACCACCTCCGCAAAGATGAATTTTTTCAATAGCACTGTATTCAGGATATTGCTCAAATAAATGTTGCAATGCTTGAGCGGTTTTTTTAATTAAGGAATTAACTTGACCTTCTAAAGCACGCGCTACTGCGCCATTGGCTAGTTCTTTGTTTAAACCGCAAATAATTTTAGCTGACTCAGCTTTTTCATGATTAATACTTAAACTCTTGGAAATAGCATGAGTAGTTTTATCACCAGAAATTGGCAGACTGACAGTGAATAAAATAGTTTTATCAGCATAAGCAATAAAACTTGATCGTTTTGCTCCAATATCAATTATAATAATAGTTTTTTTAGGATTGTGGCGACGAGGTAACAATGCCCTAACAATAGCAATTGATTCAATTTCCAAAGCAACTGGATTTAATTCAGCTGATTTTAATACTTCATGATATTCATCAGCAATTGTTTTCTCAATCGCTCCGATTAATATTTTTTGATGATCCTTTTCTTTTTTAATTACTTGCCAGTCATAATTTACCTCAGCTAAATTTAAAGGAATATTTTTTTGAATTTCATCAGCCAAAGATTCAGAGAAATTTTTCTTTTTATCATTAACAACTTTTATTAATTTAACAAAAGTTTTTTCTTCTGGTAAACAAGCAACTACATCTTTATTAGAAATTTTTCCAAAAATAGTTTCAGTAGTTAATTTTTTTATTAATTCAACTACGGCATCTTTTTTTACAATTTTTCCACCTTTAATATAGCCCTCTGGAACAGCCAGCTTGCTAATAGTTTGTAATTTAATTGAATGCCTCCTGGCTTTGAGTTGTACTAATTTCAGCGACAAGTCAGATATATCCAAACCAATTGGATGTTGTGAAGGTTGAGAAATTATATGCATAAGTTAATTATATCACATCGTAAGTCTTAAGTCATAAGTTCTAAGTCGTAAGATTTAGATTATGAATTAATTATTTTGATAAATAAAATTTAAGTCCATTTAACATTTTACCAATTTCTCTTGCTTTAGGCATTAGATATTTTCCTTGATCAGTTGTTATATATCCCAGATGATAACTTAAAATAAAATAATATTTTAATTCTTCAAGTGATGTGTCTGACATAGTATAAAAATGTTTTTGATCCTTGTTAGTTTGTCGTTTACTACCCTCTACTATATTAGCAACGATTGAAATAGTTGCTCTGCGCATTTGTGAAACCAAACAATACAATTCTTCTTTTGGATACTGTCTGGTAATTTTATAAATTTTTAATACTAATAAGTGGCTTTTTTGCCATACTTTTAGACCTCTCCATTTTTCCATAATTTTAATTTAATATATAAAATTTTATAACTTGATGCTTATGTCTTAGAACTTAGGTCTTACGACTAGCGTTTAGTATTCCTCTTCCCAATGTTCCACGCTAATTACTGGAGCAAATTCTGGTGCGCCAGAAAAAGAATCTAAAAAGGGAATTACAAAATCATAATTATAATCAATCTCTACTGGCGTCCAAACACTAAACACATTAAAATTGCGAGCAATAACTACACCTTCAATATTAATGCCATTACTATTACCGTAAATATTTATTTCATTATTAGCATAGACAACGCCATCAATATTAATTTCTTTAGTACAGTAACTAAATTCAATACTTTCTTTAGCAACCATTCCAGATAAAACACCTGGTTTATTAGTGTTCATAATTATTTCAAAATTATTATCATCACCAAATACACAAGAAAAAACCGAACCAGTGCCTAAGGTAATTGAACCGTCAGCTACTATTAAGCCATTATTAGTGGTTAGTTTTTTTCCATTAGGAACAACAATATCACCAGTTACATAAGTAATGATATGGTTTAAAGTTAAAACTGGTCCGGAATTTTCTACTAAATCTTCAAATTCTTGTTCAGTATAAAGACCATCTGCCTGTGCTTTTAAAGAATTAGGATCATTTAAATCATCAAAAGAAATAGCTGGAATATGGATTTGACTAGCTGCTGGAGGATAATTAGCAGACATCATTTCTCCGCCCACTGTAATAGTTGACCAAACATATTTATTAATATTATTGATAGTAGTTAAATTTTGGTCAGTAGTTAATTTAGAAATTAACCAAGCAGTAACTTCATTATTAGAGTGTATGCTTCCACCTAATACTGATAATTGGCTAGCCGTAATGTAAGTGTGATTGTCAGTTAATAGAGCATTATCACCTAAATCAGGTGGATTACCACCCACACTCTCACCAAGCGCTTTAAAGACAGCCGTCTTTACTATTCGTTGAGTTGAAGTGTCATCAGCTAAATCAATGAAGCCAGTAGAGATAATATCACCATGAGCTTCAGAAGTGTTTTGAATTGTTACAGTGTAATTACTCTCACCATAAAAAGGATTATCAGTCACAAAACTAGTTGTCCAGCTTGGGTCATCTTCAAAATTTGTTTTGTAAGTCTCGTCATTTTTTAAACGAAAAACCATTTCCTGTAGACCAGCCTCAGCTAAATAATATGATTGCATGCCATCTGAGTGAGCATGAGCAATTTTATTTTCAGTCATAGTGAAAGATAAAAAATAAATTCCCAAAAATAAAATAAGGGACATTAAAAGAGTAGACAAAATTAAAGCCATGCCAGAATCGTTAGTCAGTTGTAAGTTGTAAGTTGTAAGTTGTAAGTTGTAAGATTTCATTTTATTTAAATAAAGCGCTTGATAAACCGTTTAACATTTTACCAACTTCTCTTGCTCTAATAGTTAAAAATTTTCCTTGTTGCGCATTAATATATTCTAAATGGTAACTTAAAATAAAGTAATATTTTAATTCTTCTAAAGATGTGTCTGACATAGTGTAAAAATGATTTTTATCTTTGTTAGTTTTTCTTTTATTTCCTTCTACAATATTAGCTACTATTGAAATAGCAGCACGTCGCATTTGTGAGACTAGACAATATTTTTCTTCTTTAGGAAATTGTTTTGTAATTTTATAAATTTCTAAAACTAAAACATGTGATTTTTTCCATACTTTTAAATTTCTCCACATTTCCATAATTTTGTATTAGTAATTTAATTAGTTACTTAAAACTTAAAACTTATAGCTTACAACTGCTATAAGTTTCTTCCATACACTGCGGTCATTAATTCAATTATTTTATTATTTTTTTCTAAATTAATTTCCATGTTAATTAAATTAGCTGATCCCCAAAATTTAATGTTATTAAAATATTCTCCTACAATTTGATCTTCTAAGATTATTTGATTAGGTGAGTTATTAAAAGCATCACGATCGCTATACAAAACATAAGTATTTGGATCTTCATCAAAATAATAGGCAATTGATTGTCGTTTAATTTGATTATTATTTAAATAATATTTTATATAAGTAAATTGGCTCATATCATGACCATCTTGGAATTCAAATTCATTAATCGGAGGATTTAACGGATTGTCAGATATTTCTGGAAAAGTGCTGACTAAATCTTTTGCTTGACGAATTTCACGAGTTAAACGATCTAAAATTACTCGAGCATTTTGCCATAGTTCATTTTCATTGCCACCAGCACGGTAAGTTTTATTACTTAAGGTATAAATTGAAGAAACCATCATTATTATTAAAACAAATAAAGCAATACTAACAATCACTTCCATTAAAGTGAAACCTTTACAGTTTTTAAGTTTTAATTTTAAATTTTTATTCATACTTACTTTTGACTAGTTAAAGTTGAAAGCATGTAGCTTTGCTCAGCAAAACTCATTGGATTATACCAATAGATTGTTGTTTCTATTTTTTTCATTCCAGTGTCATTAACAGAAGTATTTAAACTTCCATCAACATATTCTACTACTGTTTGTCTTTCAAAATAATAAAGATAACTATTTTCATTATTTGATAATTTTGCCTTTGTCTCAATTGTGCCCGTACCTAAATCATCATAAGAATTACTTAAAGCTTGCTCTGTGCCAGCTTGAGCCAAATAAGTGGCAGTAGTTAAATTTTGTGAAGTTTTATTTATTCTTAAACTAAAAGGAAAAATATTTACAACAGCAAAAAAACCAACTGTAACAATGGAGATGGTGACTACGATTTCAATAAGAGTAAAACCCTTTAAGTTGTAAGCCTGCCTTGCCGGCAGGCAGGTTGTAGGTTTTAAGTTGTAAGATTTCATTTTAATAGATTAATATTGCTCTATTGTTAAATTGTTTTATTGTTGCGTAAAGCTACTTAAAATCGTTGCGTAACAATAAAACAATTTAGCAATTTAACATTTTGCTTCTTAATATCTCATTAAATATAAAATTAATTTGAATTATGTAGATTTGTAATAACTTACAACTGTTACTGCAATTGCATATATCCCGACGGCTTAACTTGAATAGTGCTTGTTTTTCCCTGGGAATTAACTAAAATAATTGTGCCAGCTTCATTAACTGCGCCGTAAGAATTAAAAATTACTTTATTGTCGGTTAAATTTAAAATTTCTTGAAAATTAATCACTGAATCTAGTTCAACAGTTTTAATAGGGGATTCAGGAGTTTCTTGTTTGATTATTTTATATTCAGCGTTAATAATATTCATTTCAATATAATGTACTTTTTGTTCAGTAACAGTTAATTGCTGAGCATAACGCAAATCAGCTACTAATTGCTTGGCCTCGCCACGTAGCTTTAAATTTGGCTGATATTGGCGCAAAGCAGGAATCGACATCACAGACATCAAAGCAATAATCCCTATGCCAGCCAAAAGCTGGATAAGTGAGAAGCCAGCTTGTTTTGTTTTGTTGTGTTGATTTAAATTTAAATTCATGTTAATTTATAGAATAGTTTTTCAAATAAAAAATAGTTGAGGGAGGTGAGAAATGCTCTTTACAATAATTCCTAATCAAGACATTAAGATGCATGACGGGAAGAATAATTTTGATATTCTTCTTAAAAAAGGAGAAAAATATTTTTTCGCAAAAACACAAAATCCATTTGGTTTTTTGAATATTTGGTTTGTTCTAGTAGGGACTAAGGCTGGTTGTAGTGAAATTTGTTGGAACCAACTAGTAGAAGAAAAAATAATTGCTATACAGTAAAAGGAGAAAGATTGAAAATCAAACTAAAACTAAAACCTTACTTCAATTGAAGCGAGGTTTTTTAATCCCTACGAATTACAAATTTTTTACAAATATACAAATTGGAAATAAATAATAATTAATTAATCTAATTTGTATATTTGTGTTTGATTTGTAGATTTGTGGGGATTAAAATGCATTTGTCAAAGCATACATTGGCATGATGATTGCCACTGCCATGCTACCGATTCCGGCTGCTAAAACTAAAATTATAAGCGGTTCAATAATAGTTGGTAGGGTATTCATAACTTCATCCACTTCTCCTTCGTAAAAACTAGCTAGTTCATCTAGAATATTATCTAACTCGCCAGTTTCTTCACCCACACTAATCATTTGTAAAACCATACTTGGATAAAGTTTTGGATAAGCTGATAGTAATTTATTTATTTCCTGACCTTTTTTTACTTTTTCTGCAGCATCTTTTAATGAATTTTTATAATGTACATTGCCCAAAGTGTTGGCAGTAATTTCAAAACTTTCTACAATTTTAATATCAGTTTTTAATAAAGAACTCATGGTGCGGGCAAAGCGAGCTAAATTAATTTTTTTAATAATGCCAGAAATTATCGGCATTTTTAAAATACCCAAATTAAAATAATATTTACCTTTCTTAGTTTTAATAATTTTCATGATTGCAAAAATTATCAAAACAAAACTAACAACAGTTATAATTCCATTATTAGTAATAAAATCGCTGATAGAAATTAAAATACGAGTCATCAAGGGAAGTTCCATATCTACTCCATCAAAAATACCAATCATCTTGGGAACTACAAAAATCATCACGCCCATACCAATGCCAACCATGGCTACAAAAATAACTGCTGGATAAGTTAAGGCTCCGCGGACTTTTGCTCTTAACTTATGTTCTTTTTTCATTTGCTTGTAAAGTTGTTTTAAAACATCTTCTAATTTTCCACTTACTTCACCAGCCCGCACCATATTAATAAAAAGTTCATTAAAAATGTTGTCATAAGGTTTTAAACTATCAGTTAAGGATTGACCTCTTTCCACGCTCTCAGCAATACTTTTGATAACTTTTTTAAAACGTTTATTTTGAGTTTGGCGAGATAATCCGTCCAATGCTTTAGCTAGCGAAATTCCAGACTTAATCATAGTGCTTAAATGTTGCACAAAAAAGATTTTTTCTGCATTAGGAATTCGTTGAAATTTCAACAATAAATCATCCATATTTTTTAGAGTGGATGGTTTTTTATCTTTATCTTTAGATTTAATTTTTTTATCCTCCTTACTCATATAAACGCTAAACTTATGCGGAACTTCACACAGAATTTATGCGGAAGCTTCACCTCTGGCTTTATCAAAAATTTTACGCTCAATTTCAACCCCGTTGGGATTGCCAAAATTTATTAAAAAGCCAAGTTTATAATCAGTTGATTTTAAATAATGCCAAAATTGTTTTCTATCTTCCATACTTATTTTTGGTTTACACTTTAGTTCAATAACAATAATATTATTAATAACTAAATCAGGTACGTATGTTCCAACTTTTTTGCTATTATGATAAATATTAATTCTTTTATTTTTTTCAACTCTATATTTCTTATCAATTAAATCGTTATAAATTGAATTATGATAAACTATTTCTTTGTGGTAGTTACGATAAGTTTTATAGATATCATACATTACGCCACGTATCTCATAAGATTCTTTTTCGTAAAGTAAAGACATAATTTAAAAATATTATTGGCGTTAGTTCTGCGTAAAGTTCCGCATTAATTCTGTGGTCTATTCCTTAGTTACACGTAACACTTCCTCAATAGTAGTAATACCAGATTTGGCTTTTATAAATCCATCTTCAATTAATTTAAGCATGTCTTGTTTATTTGCTTCTTCTCGTAATTCAGCTTCCTTGGCTCCTTGAGCAATTAATTTTGATAATCCAGGGGTTATTTCTAATGCTTCATATAATCCAGTACGTCCTTTGTAGCCAGTGTTACCACATTTAGGACAGCCTTTTCCTTTGTAAAATAATAATTTATCAAAAGTTTTTTCTTTGTCAGAAATAATTTTTTCTTTTCGTAAAATATGTAGAATTTTTTCTGTATCAATTTCTCGTTTTAATTGTTCAATTTCATCTTTATGTAAGTAATAACTCGTAATACATGATTTACAAATACGCCTAGTCAAACGTTGAGCAATAATTAAATTAGTTGTAGAAGCAACTAAAAAAGGAGGTACATCCATTTCTAAAATGCGGGGCAAAGTTTTTAAAGCGTCATTAGTATGCAAAGTTGATAAAACTAAATGTCCAGTCAAAGCAGCATGAATAGCAATTTCCGCAGTTTCATTATCACGAATTTCACCAACCATAATTATATCTGGATCTTGGCGTAAAAAAGCGCGTAAACCTTTAGCAAAAGTGTAACCAATCTTTGGTTGAATTTGGCTTTGATTAACATGAGGAATATTATACTCAATCGGATCTTCAATGGTAGAAATATTTACTTTAGGTGTGTTTAAAATATTTAAAATCGTATACAGCGTAGTAGTTTTACCACTACCAGTTGGGCCAGTTACTAGAATCATGCCATTTGGTTTTTTAATATTATTCTCTATTTTTTCTAATGCTCTTGGATGCAAACCAATTTCTTTCAAGCTTAATACTTTTGGTTTTTCCTCCAACAAACGCATGACCACTTTTTCGCCGTGCAAAGTAGGAATAATAGAAACACGAAAAGATATTTTATTTTTTTTATTATAAATTTTAAAACGACCATCTTGAGGCATACGATGTTCATCAACTTTCAAATTTGCCAAAACTTTAATGCGAGCAATCAAGGATGACTGAGCTTTTTTTGGCAAAGTCATGATATTAGACAAAATACCGTCAATTCGATAACGAATTTCAGTTTCTTTTTCACCTGGTTCAATATGAATATCAGATGCGCCCTCATAAAATGCTTGTTCCAATAAACTATCCACAATTTTAACAATCGGCAATTCTTCGCTCATTTTTTTCAATTCTTTACTGCCAGCATGTTTTTTTTCTTTTTCTATTTGAAAATCAGCTTTAATGTCTTTGTGATATTGTTTTAAAGTAAATTCTAAGCCACTTTTAGTACAAAGATGAATATCTGGCTTTAAGCCTGTTTTTTTCTTAATAAATTCAAAAATTTCCAAATTATTTGGATCTAAGGTAGCTAGTTTAACTCTTTTTTTCTTGTCATCAACATCAAATATAACTGTTTTATTTTTTTGAGCAGTGACTTCAGGAATTAAAAATAAAAGATCTTTTCTAATTTTAAGTTTATCTAAACTAACAAAAGGAATGCCCAGAAATTTAGCTGCACTTTCATAAAAAGCAATTTCAGCTACTAAACTTTTATCTATAATATAATCAAGCAATTTTTGTTTTGCTTTTTTTGCTCCTTGAATCGCTTCAGTTAAACCATTTTCATCAAGCAACTTTTTTTCTAATAAAATTTTTTGAACTTTCTTGTCAGTTAGCATGAGGTATTTTTAAATAAAAAACTTAGATAATCTAAAACAAAAAGTTTTCAACTTTTCTTCATTATAACATAATTAGCGTGTAACTCATAACTCATAACGCATAACATATAGCGCGTAATCCAACCCAAAGTGGTATACCCACTACAATCCATCAGGGTAAGCAGAATTGATGTGATTTTTAAAAATGTATAAGTTTGCTTTATTTACATATTTTTGTTAATTTAAAGTTGTGATCATTTATAAAATAACTTTACTTAACTTATCTAAGAAAGCGAGGTAAAAACCGATGGCAATACCAAAATTATTAGTATTTGCTAGTGGCGGACCAGAAGATGGTGGTTCTGGAGCAAAACATCTTATTCTCAATTCAATGGGGACTAATCCAATTTTACAGGCAGACATTGTTGGGCTTGTCTCTAACCACGAAAATGGCGGAGTCCGTACAATCGCTGACATGTTTAAGGTGCCTTTTTACCATTTTTCAAAACCTTGGGATGAAAAAGGGTATCAAAAATTTGTTAAGGAAACGCAAGCCGAATGGGTGGCTCTTTCAGGATGGTTAAAGTTTGTTCTCGGTCTAGACACGAGAACAACATTTAATATTCATCCCGTTAAGCTGTCTATTCTTAATGACAAAGGTAAACCGCGATTTGGTGGCAGGGGATTTCACGGGCGTCATGTGCATGAGGCAATAATGAAAGCTCACGTAGCTGGTGAAGCAGGAGTAAAAGAATCCGGAGTAAGTATGCATTTCATCAACAGCAGTGAGTACGATGGCGGTGACCTTTTCTTTGAATACCCTGTTCCGATTGCTCCGGATGATGATTCTGAATCACTGGGATCTCGTGTGAATAGGTATGAGCACGGTTGGCAGAGCTTTATTACCAACTTGGTCGTAACTGGACAAATTAGAATGACTGAGGGAGGAATTATCGTTCCGAATTGGTATAAAAAGCAAGTATATTGTCCAGAGCCTCTTCGGCTGGTAGGATGAAAGAAAACATTACAAGAAGATAAATAAAGAATAACCAAGGCGGCAACATAGTAAAAATTGTTGCCGTCATTTTATTTATAATTTCCAAAAATTTGCAAATATGCTATTATTTTAGTAGTATTTTAAAGATGTTGATAACTTTAATTTTTACTAATTACAAATTCAATACAAGTATATAAATTTTAATTTTGTATGTTTGTAAAAGATTTGTAATTTATAGAAATAATAATAATTTACTAAGTAAAAAATTATGGCAAAATTAACCAAAAGCCAATTGTACGCTACTATGGCGGAATCAACTGGTATGAACAAAAAGGAAGTCGGAGAATTTTTAGATAAGCTAGTTGAGTTAGCTTATTCAGAAGTAAAGGGTAACGGAGAATTTGTTATTCCTGGAATTGGAAAGTTAGTAAAAGTAGACCGTAAAGCACGTATGGGACGAAACCCAGCAACTGGCGAAGAAATTAAGATTCCAGCTAAAACTGTTGTAAAGTTCCGTGTAGCAAAAGCTGCTAAAGATTCATTACTTTAAACAAAAAAACAAAACCCCGCAAAATCGCTATGCTCGCCTAGACTCTCGTCTCGATTTGTCGAAGACGAGGAGGACGGCGAGGCTGGCGATAACGGGACAAGCAAAAAATATAAAAAACCACCGTGAGCTGTAGGAATCCCGCGGTGGTTTTTTATTTGACATTTCTTGCTATTTATACTAAGATTTGCTTGATTAATAAGAATTAAGTTGGTCTTTGAAATATGAATAAAAATACCGAAAGGAGCGCTGAAATTATGCCCATGTCAGAGGATTTTCAGACGCGATTTGAAGCAACTCTGCCACAAATCGTTAAGCATTTTCCCACCCCGTTCTATTTATATGATCTAAAGGGGATACGTGAAGGAATGGAGCGCCTTCAACAGGCTTTTAGTTTTGTTAAAGGTTATCGCAATTACTATGCTGTTAAAGCCAATCCAAATTTATTACTATTAAGGTATCTTCATGAATTAGGTTGTGGTTTTGACTGTAGTTCGCCGATTGAACTAAAATTGGCTCGTGCTGTCGGAGTTAGGCCCGAAGAAATCATGTTCACCTCTAATGCTACTCCGCCAGGTTGGTTTGAGTTAGCGGCTGAATTTGGTGGTTGTCTTTTTAATTTCGATGATCCTACTTTACTGGAAACAGCCGCTGGGGTAATCGATTTTCCAAAGACATTCTGTTGTCGTTATAATCCGGGTTCGCGACGAACTGGGGGTTTTAACGAATTTATTGGAAGACCAGAACGAGCCAAGTTTGGCGTACCACATGAAGCCATAGTGGGAGTTTATCGACGAGCTCAAGAATTAGGAGCAACTCGTTTTATACTGCATACTATGGTTTGTTCCAATGAGCGGGACTGGAAAAATTTGGCGGGCACGGTTGAAATGCTACTAGTGGTAGTGCTGTTACTTAAAAATGAACTCGGGATTGAAATTGAGTCTATCAACAGCGGTGGTGGTTTTGGTATTTCCTATGAACCAGGGCAAAATGAACTGGATTTGAAAAATTTAACTCGGACAATTCATGATCTCTTAGAAGGGTTCAAAACACAACACGGTTTTGCGCCTAGAATCGTAACGGAAAATGGGCGCTGGGTAACTGGTCCTCATGGAGTATTAGTTACGAGCGTAGTTGGTCATAAACATGGTAGTCAGTATGGTCATTTGGAATGTGTTACAGTTAATGCACCTACACTTTCTGCTTCACCGCGAACTGCTATTTATGGAGCTTATCATGACTTATCGGTTTGCGGAGCCAGTGACCGTTCGAAAAAAGAAGTTTATGTAGTCGGACCAATGTGTGAGAATAACGACTACTATACCTGTGATGGCGAAAAACCAGCTCCTCGGCTTTTGCCGAAAACACGGGTTGGTGATTTACTGTATGTTCATGATTGTGGAGCACATACACGGGCCATGGCCAGTAATTATAATGGTGGTCCGCGTCCGGCAGAACTGCTATGGCACGAAGACGGGCGGATTGAGCTTGCCCGTCCGGCAGAAACAATTGAAAGCATGTTGGCTGAATTTTGTTTTGATCCAAAAATCGTAACACTTTGAAATCAGCAAAAAAAACAAAAAAGAAACGAGGTACAAGAATATGACACAAGAAAGTCGGTTACCAGCACAAAGTGGAAATTTGTTTCAACTCATCAAACAAATGTGTACAGAGGCACAGGGGAATGGAAAAAAAATCTGGCCAATGACCATTGGCGCACCTACCGGACCAGCGCTTTTAAGTGCACGAGAAGTCGCTGCCGGAGCAGTGATGAGCGGTGAAAAGCGCATGCACGAGTATCAAGATAACAGTAGTCCGGGAGTTCCAGATTTTGCGCCTCGATTTATTCAAGCGCATACAGAGTGTAATTTATCAGGTCATGATATTGGATATCTGCCTATTCCAGGAACAAAGCCGATGCTGGGATTAATTCCGATGGCCTGTGGAGGACACAGTGGTAATCGTATCAAAATCAGAACCATGACCGATCCAGGGTATCCAACGCCAGCGGTTTGGGCAAGATTTCTCAATCAAGATTGTTTTCCATTGGAAATTCATCCGGGAAATAAATTTTATTTCAGTCTGGATGATGTAAATTTTCATACAGATTTACTCATGTTGAATTATCCCCATAATCCTTCCGGACAAATTGCCACGCGAGAATATTGGAAAGAAGTGTGTGCATTTTGTGAAAAACACAACATTCGGGTATTTAACGATGCCGCTTATGCTATACTAGTACATTCACCAGACGCGTGTACATTGGTGGAGGTGGCAGTTGATTTTCCTAACCTTTCATGGGCAGAAGCATTCTCTGCTTCTAAAGTGATCAACAATGGAACCGGCTGGAGAGTGGGCGCGATTTGCGGTTCACCTGATTTTGTCAGAGACATCGCCACCATCAAAGGTGAAACTGACAGCGGATTTGTCGCTCCTATGGCTGCTGGTGCGTTGCATGCCATGGAACATGACCAAACAGGAATCAGCGAATGCCGTGAAATGTACAGAAAACGGATAGAATTATTAACCAGCATTCTGCGTGAGAACAACATGGAATTAGCAGTTGAACCAAAAGCCGGATTTTTTACTCTTTGGAAAGCACCAACACGAGCTTTTGGAGTAGAAGTACAAAACGGTGAACTTTTCAATCAGTTGATGATTGAAAAGACCGGTCTTGTTGGTGTTCATTTCGGTCCATACATCCGCTATGCAGTTACAGCACCAGTAGACGAATCTGAATTCACCGTTGCTATTCAAGATGGATTTACTCAGGCGAAAGTTCAGTATTAATCACATTGTTTTTTTTCACAACACCTACCTAGCAGTCATGCATCGCGTGACTGCTTTTTTAATACAAAAAATAAAACACCGTTACTTTTGTAACGGTGGTTTTTTTAAGAATATTACATGGATAGAGGATGGCGAAGTTTTTCCTCAGCTTCTTTAATTTGCTTTCTTCTTGGACCATAATAAACAAAGAAACAAAAGGAATAAGAAGTGATCGTAATCAAGGTAGAAAAAAATGCTGTATAGAATAGAACAGGAAGAGTAAGAGAAAAATTATTTATCCCACCAATTGTCAAAAGTTGCAGTAGTTCACAAATTCCAAAAATCACTCCACTTACTTTAAGTGATCTATGATATATTCTCATTTTTTCTTTGCTTAATTCACAACGATCTAAAACATTAGAAAAGTTTTTCATTTTATTGTTACCCCCTCATTTTTATGAAAAGAACGACTTTATATTAACATCATTAGAATATTTCGTCAAAGTTATCAACACCTCTTCATTCCACCTACGGTGGAATTTCGAGGTGCAAGCACCTTGCTAGAAGAATAATTATATAATTATAACAATATTTTATTAAAAGTTAGCTAAAAAATTGTATAAAGTTATTAACATTGACAGGTGAACGATTGTACACTAAACTAAAGATAAGGTTATGAAACATTTTTATTTTAATCTTAAATAGATCTTACAAAACAAGAACGACTATTGAGAAGTATAGCGCTAAGAGCGTTAAGTCGTTTTTCCCGCCTTGCAGTTAAAATTCTCAGGGCGGGTCTTCTCACTATAATTTAATAGTTTAAATATATTTTATGTCTCAAGAAAAATACAACAATTACAAACAAAATTTTATTAAATTTTTTCAGCAAACTCGTCGTATGCCTAGCTATGCTGAAATGCTTGAAATATTTCATTTTCAATCCAAGAATGCAGTTGCAAAAGTAGTTAGTAAATTTATTGATGAAGGATTAATTTATAAAGATGAAAGTGGGCATCTAGTTGCTGGGGCAGATGTATTTGGTATTAGATTAGTCGGTAATGTACAAGCAGGTATGCCAACTGATGCAGAACAAGAAGTTGGTGAAGCATTAAGTTTAGATGAATATTTAATAGAAAAAAAAGATAAGTCTTATTTATTGGAAGTGACTGGTGATTCTATGATTGACGCAGGAATTAATGAAGGAGATTTAGTAATAGTAGAACAAGGACGTACACCGAAAATTGATGACATAGTAATTGCCGAAGTAGATCATGAATGGACAATGAAATATTATGTTAAAGAAAAAAATCGTATTATTCTACGACCAGCTAATAAAAAATATTCAGATATTATTCCAGATCAAGAATTAAAAATTGGTGGAGTAGTAACTGGAGTTGTTAGGAAATACTAAAATAAAAATATGAGGAGGATTATTATTACAAAATTAAATAAACACAAAATTCCAATTATTCGTAAGAGAGAAAATAGTTGGTTTGAGTACTTAGGATTAATTGGAATAGATGGGAATATCTCACATTATTAATTTACTTTCCGTATGTGTTCCGCGTATAATTTTGCGTGGTTCAGCGGTTCCAAATATATGAAAACAGCTACTAACACAATTAATCAAAATAAAATAAAAAAACTCTACTTAGAGGGATGTAAAGCAAATAGCATTAAACCAAAAAAGAGAAATTATAATGAGTTTGTAAAATTATTAGAAGGGGATTTTAGTTATTGGATGAAAGCTAACATGAAGTTTTTCTTTGAGCGAATGAATTACTAAATTTATATTAATTACAAAAATAATAGAGCCTAGTAGGCTCTTTTTTTATATAAAAAAAATCCCCAAAGCATTCAAACATTGCAATGCGTTGGGGATAAGGTTGAGGGAGTTAAGAAAGGAGGTGAGATGAGGAAATGGGAAGGGGGTTATGTTCCGGTTTTTTCGATTTCTTCGGAGGTAGCGTCAGCCTTGGTTGAAGGGAGTTTGACAACTTTACTTCCTCTCAAACTCCTCTTTATTCTCTTCAGTCCCTGTTTTTTCTTTGCCACTTCCTCCTGCGCTTTTCCGAGTTCTCGTTCTTTTTCAGCGAGTTCTTGTTCTTTTTCAGCGAGTTCTTGTTCTTTTTCAGCGACCTCTCGTTCTTTTTCAACGAGCGCTTCTCCTTGTAAGACATTTTTCTCTCTTTTTTTGAGTTCCTCGTTTTCGTTTTCGAGAGTTTTCTCTCTTTCTTTGAGTTCTCGTTCTCTTTTTAAGAGAGCCTCTCCCTTCAGAACAGTCGCTTCTCTTTCTTCGAGTTTCTGACTGTTCTTTTCGAGTTTTAACTCTCTTTCATGGAGAGCTTTCTCGATTTCCCGATTTTCTTCTTCTCTTTCTTCGAGTTCACGTTTTTCCTCTTCCATTTTTTTCTTTTTTTCCTCAAGGAGGCGACACGCCACTGGTAATGAGGCTACGACTATTGGAGTCGCTATCCAGCAATTTCCTTTTGGAGACATGAAGAGTGAGACACCGTAACTCTCACCGAATTCTTGTTTTTTTCCGCCGAGAGTATTCCAATTGATCGACGGTAAAACAACCACATCTCCGAATTTACTGATAAAGGGATTATTGCCACTTTTTTTCCCTTCGGTCAGTGTGATGTAGACCACTTCAACCGTCTTTGAGCCGTCATCAAACGTTTTGATTTCCGAGAGCTTCGAAAGTATCGAGGCTTCTTCCGCTGATCTCATCATGATTTTTCCCCTTTTTTTATGATTATGACTGCTTTTTCTGCAGTCTAGTAACCTTATAAAATGTACAAGTTTAATATAAAAGTATAGCATATCTATTAAAATGTGTCAAGTCTTGGAAATAACTATGTTTATTTTTTAGCTAATTTTAAATAAAAAAAGTCCTCTGGGGAGGGAAAAACCAGAGGACGAGCAACAGTTCATAAAGAACCGGCTCAGTTGGGAATGTGTTTTTGTAATTTTATAACTTCATTAAGTTATTTTAAAATATGCACCAGAGATCATCTGGTGCCAACGGGGCACAAGGCCCCCAGGGTTGAGGGCGAATTGAAAGAACTATTACATACTAATATAATACGAAATATTTGTCAATAGCATTGCGATATATTTAAATAATTGGTAAAATTAAGTTAATTATTAATTATAAATATTTGTAATATGCCTAATTTTGAACAACCACAAAAAGAAATATCAGTAACTCCAAAACGAGAGAATCTAAGAAAAAAAAGAGAAAGAATAGCTGCTGAAAAAAAAGCAGAGCTTGATAGGCAATCAGCAGAAGAAGAAACACAAAATATTGATAGAAAAGGATTTAATGAGAGTATCATAGGGGGTAAAAATTTTTTGGATGAAATAGGTGATTTAGTAGAGAATTTATCTGAACCTGATAATGAAGAAGATGCAAAACCAGTAAGATGCTCTCCACTTATTGAAAAAATGAAAGTTAATAAGAAAATTCCTTCCATGGAAGCACAGTATTTACAGAGAAATAGATTTTTATTACAAAGAGAAAAGTTTGCTGAAAAAATGCTTAATAATGAAATTATTCAAAAGTATCTTTTTAAAGATACAGAAAATAATCCAGTAGTAATAAAAAAGCCTTTAGTTGGGAAAGGTAGCGATGAGTTGAAAAAAATAGGAGTAGATGTAGTTGTTTTGGATAAAAATAATGACAGTCCAATTTTAGCTATTGGAATTGATAAAATTGATTTAGACGAAAAAGAAGAAGTTTTAGAGAAAAAAGTTATTGAAGACACTCAAGAATATATTGAAAAATCATTACGATTAAATAGTATTCCTTTGATAAAATTTAGAATCCCAGTTGACCTGCAGGAAAAATTACGAAAGAAAACAAATAAAGAAAATTTGTTTGAATTTTTAGATTTTATTAAAGAGGATATGAAAATGCAATTAGCAACTTATTTATTAATGACACTAGAGGAAGAGATTGAGGGTAATAAACAGGAAGTCGTAGATGATTATGATAAAAATAAGAAAGAATATTTTACAGAAGAATTAATGTCAGCTGATAGTGATTTTGAAAAAGTTTGTAATGAAATTAAACAGTACACTGATAAATTAAATATTAAAAATAACGTTTTAGATAATGTATATTCTGCTATAGATAAACTTAGATTAACAGAAAGAAAAAATCCCCCAGGCGGACCTGCGGGAAAGCAATATTTTTCTTATTACAATTTAGTTTTATAATTTGGGTTATATCTTCCTGCCTCTCTTTCTGTTCGCAAGAATTCAACCCCATTGTCTACCATTGTACGTAAGCCATCACGTCCGACAATCTTGCGCATGGATGGTAGTTTTTCTTTTGTTGCGTTATCTTCTGTATTATCCGTAGAAGATGAATGAACAATATCTTTTTCCGCTTTCGTTAAGGCGGTTTTTGACATGGTGACGGCCTCCAATCTTTTTGATGCTTTAATTATTAACTATTTTTTTAAAAAAGTCAATAACTAAATCGATAAACTCCGTTTATATTTTCTATAGACGGGTTTTTAAAATTTGATAATTCCAAGGTAATTTAAACCAATTAAGGTTATAAGTAGTAAAAAAGCGAAAGCAATCATCCAGTTAAAAATTAAGTTAAGACTTTTTGTTTTTTTTACTTTTTTTATTCTTGGATTATTCTCAGTAGCATCTTCACATTGTGTTTGATATGATGTTTTTGACATGACATTCTCCCTCTCCTGATATGTTTTGTATTTACTGAAATTATGATAAAATAAACTTTGATGTTTTATTATACTTAATTATAACATAAAGTCAATAGCATGAAATATATTATTTACGATTTTGAGACAACTGGTCTAGACTATCAAAAAGATCAGCCAATAGAAATAGGAGTTATTAAGATTGACGAAAATGGTGAGCGGGAAGAATATGATATTTTTGCCAAAGCTCCTGGGCCATTATCAGAAGATATAAAAAGAATTACCAATATTACTGATGAGATGTTAGAGGAGCGGGGGATTGATATTCAAACAGCCATGAAAGCGCTTTTTCATGTAATGGGCATGAGACAAGATGGATATGATAAAGATATTATGATTATTGGACATAATATCATTGGATTTGATAATTTATTTTTACGTCGCTATGCAGAAAAGTATGGCTATCAAATGCCAGGTAAGGAAAATTATTTTGATACGGCTGGTGAATTTAGAGCCAAGCTTTTAAATGAAGAAAGATACCAAGATGAAATTGATCATGATTTTCACGCACGGATTTTAAAAATGATGGTTCAGGGTGTGCGTTATAATTTAACTGTTGCTTGTCAGCATTATGGAGTAGTAATGGACAAAGCCGCTCATCGAGCAGACGCTGACTGTATGTACACCTTGCAAGTATTTGAGAAACAAAAAAATTTACAACTTTTGAAGACAAAGACGGATGAAGTTGGTCAAAATTCTTTAGGTCTATAATACTACTACAAATTACAAATAAAATACAAATATACAAATTTGAATTAGATTTTATTTATAAATTATAAATATGTTGTATTATAATAAGGAGAATGTAGAGGTTGTTTATCCTGAATTAAGCTACAAAATAGTTGGAGTTTTACTCGATGTTTATAATGAATTAGGATATGGTTACCAAGAGAAATTTTATGAACGTGCTACTGCGAAGATATTGACTAGTAAATCAATAAATTATGTTAGACAAAAGTCATATAAAGTTACTATTAATAATGAATTTATTGGTATATATTACCTAGATTTTTTAATAGAAAATAAGATAGTTTTAGAATTAAAAAAAGGAGATTATTTTCCTAAACAAAATATTGATCAAGTTAATACTTATTTACATGCTACTGGAATGAAATTAGGAATGCTTGCAAATTTCACTAGTCATGGAGTCAAATTTAAACGTTTAGTAAATATTAATTAATCCAATTTGTATATTTGTACATATTTGTAATTTGTAGTATATGAAAGTTTTAAAATTCGGTGCAGTCTGGTGCCCAGGTTGCATTATAATGAAACCAATTTGGGATGAAATTGAAACAGAAATACCAGAGTTAAAATCTGAGTATTTTGATTATGACGCTAGTCCTGAAATAATTAAAAAATATAATATTGGAGATGAAATTCCTGTATTTATTTTTTTAGATAAAGAAGGAAAAGAATTTGATCGAATAGTTGGTCAAAGAAGTAAGGAAGAATTAGTTAAATTTGTAAAAGAAAATTTATCTCGTTAATTTTTTAGGATTTGGAAGAATAAAAAGGGCGACTTACACTTGTCGTGCTCATCGCCCTCAACCCCGAAGTTAATCTACCAAACTTATATCATAGACCTTTCCGGCAGGTTTTGTTTTAGATAAATTCGGTGAAAAGATATTAAAGAGCCATGATAATCCGCGTCTGAAGAAAAAACGTTTTTTTGCGCAGAGTTTTCCAGTTTCTTTTATTTTTTCTGATAAAAAATACATAGGTTCCTCCTTTTTCAGTTTATGGATATCAGACCATCCTTAACTTGTCTAATATACCATAATTGACGCTGAAGCATTCTGTCTTCTTCACTTCCTGTCGCGGTCGTCATGGCTACGAGCATTAGTTTACATTCTTCTTCTTTCAATTTTTGTGCCATTAGCCCATCCTTTCTTGTTTGATATGCGCTCAAGAGAGCGAAAATTTATGTATATACTATAAACTATTTTTTTGATTTTGTCAAATAAAAACGGGCCGTGGAAATTAGGCCCGTGACGGAAGATGCAAGCGACTTTATTTTACTCCCTTTTTACTGGAAAAAGTCGTCGCATCGTTGCCATGCGATAAAGATTATTTAAGCGTTGATTGAACGCCTCTTTGAGTCTCATTTTCCGGCAAATTACCGGAACAAGTAGTAGGGAAGCAATTCCCAAGAGGAGAACGAAAAAGCTTACAAATAGGTCTTGTAACACTCCAACTTGCTCAAATTGCTCCATGATGAATGAAAAGATCTGTGCTGTCGTCATCATGATTACTCCTTTCAAAATTGATTTTTAAATATACACCATTTTACTAATTTTGTCAATACCTGGATAAAGGAGCTTGTTAGACAGTTCATTTTTTAGTATTATAAAGTCATATGAATGCAAAAGAACTAAGAACTAAATATATAGACTTTTTTGTACAAAAAGAACACTCGGAAATCCCGAGCGCTTCTTTAATTTCAGAAAATGTCTCTTCTGTATTATTCACCACCGCCGGCATGCATCCTTTAGTTCCATACTTAATGGGCGAAAAACATCCTGAAGGAAATAAATTAGTTAATGTGCAAAAGTGTGTTAGAACCGGCGATATTGAAGAAGTAGGCGATGCCACTCATCACACTTTTTTTGAGATGTTAGGAAATTGGAGTTTAGGCGATCCCACCGCCAAAGATGGCATCGGAGCAGGTTACTTTAAAGAAGATGCAATTAAGTGGAGCTGGGGATTTTTAACAGAAGTTTTAAAATTAGAAGAAAGTAAATTAGCTGTTTCAATTTTCTATGGCAAAGATAAAGTTTCAAGAGATGAAGACTCAAAAAAAATATGGATGGAATTAGGAGTACCAAAATCTCGCATTGCGGAATTAGGTCCAAAAGACAACTGGTGGCCGTCAGATAACCAGCTTGGCCCATGTGGCCCAGACACAGAAATGTTTTATTGGATTGGAGAAGAAGAAGCGCCAGATAATTTTCAAGAGACTTACAAAGATCCTCGTTGGGTAGAGATCTGGAATAATGTTTTTATGGAGTATAATAGAGTGCCTTCCAAAGTGCCTTCCAAAAATAGTCGCCTAGATGATTTAAAACAAAAAAATGTAGACACAGGTATGGGCGTAGAACGAACTTTGGCAGTATTAAACGACTTATGTGATAACTATCAAACAGATTTATTTTTACCGATTATTAAAAAAATTGAACACCTATCAGGAAGACAATATAGTTATCCTGAAAGAATAAAATTCACATCTAGCGGAGGGGAAATAAAAAGCTTTACGCCAAGTGTTATACAAGATAAAAAGGGTGAATATATTAGCACTATCTATGACCGTGAAATGCGCATCATCGCCGATCATATTAAAGCCGCGGTAATGATTTTAGGTGACGAGCGGGGAATAGGGCCATCTAATACTGGTGCTGGTTATGTTTTACGAAGATTAATTAGACGAGCTGTGCGCTATGCTAAGCAAATTGGAATTACGGAAAATTTTACAGCCACACTTGCAAGTGAAGTGATTACTATTTATCAAGATGTATATCCTGAAGTTAAAAATAATCAGCAGTTTATTAAGGATGAGTTAAAAAAAGAAGAAGTTAAATTTATTTCATCGCTAGAAAAAACAATCCCAAGAAAAAATAAAAGAATAGAGATAATCAAAAGAACGCTAAAAGGGGATAAAGAATCAGGAGATAAAAAGTGGATACAACATGATTCTAAAATAGCAAATAATAATGCAGTAGACATTTGGGATAAAACTACTAAAAAATCTTCACCGATAGTCATAGCAAATTCAGCTTTTGTTTTAGAATCAACATATGGCTATCCACATGATTTATTCTTTGATGATTTGAAATCTGAAAATTTACTTAAAAATAAAATTATAACTAATAAAGTAGAAAATTTTTTTTGGGGATCATATAATAAACACCAAGAACTCTCCCGTACCGCATCAGCCGGACAATTTAAAGGCGGACTAGCTGACGCCAGTGAGGAAACTAAAAAACTACACACTGTTGCACATCTGATGTTAGAAGCCATGCGACAAGTATTAGGTGGTCATGTTCAACAAAAAGGAAGTAATATTAATGCAGAACGTTTACGATTTGATTTTTCTCATGATAAAAAATTAACAAATGAGCAAAAAGAAAAAATAGAAGAAATAGTAAACGAACAAATTAAAGCAGACTTGCCAGTTAAGTTTGAAGAAATGACTTTAGATGAAGCGAGAAAGTTAGGCGCGACTGGTGTGTTTGATTCAAAGTATGGAGAAAAAGTTAAAGTCTATAGTGTAGGAGAATTCAGTAAAGAGATATGTGGTGGACCGCATGTTGAACATACTGGAGAATTAGGTAAATTTAAAATTAAAAAAGAGCAAAGTTCATCTGCTGGAGTAAGGAGAATTAAAGCTATTTTAGAATAGCTCCTACAAAATACGAATTTTTACCCGTCTCGCCTATGGTTTGCCGAGGCGGACGAATATACAAATATTTATTTATAATATTTTTAAATTTATGGAAGAAATAAAAATTGAAAATAAGGAACAAAATTTAGAACAAATAAAAGATGAATTGCGTGCAGAATGGAATAATATTGTAGAAGATTTGATTACTGATGAAAATTTTTTAAATAATAACCAGCAAGAAATATTAGAAAAAGAGTTTGATAAGATTTTGGAAATTTATGAAAAACAAAAACGAAGCCTAGCTCATTATCAAAATTTAAAAATTGCCTTAGATGGCAATAAAGAATCGTTAAATAAATTAGCTGAATTTTATAAAAATATTAATTACGAAAAAGACAGAAGTTGGGCGGAAAATAAAATACAGAGCATGGAGTTTGCCAGACAGTTTTTAACAGTGCTAGGAGTGGATGAAAAAGATAAGAAAAAGTTTACCAGCTTATTTTAAAATAAAACAGCAATATGCTTCAAATTTACAACACTCTAACTCGCAAAAAAGAAGAATTCAAGCCTTTAGAAGAAGGTAAAATTTCTTTTTATCATTGTGGTCCTACGGTTTACTGGACTCAACACATTGGCAATATGCGCGCTATGGTATTGGCGGATTTAATTGTGCGTACTTTAGAATATCTAAATTATGATGTAAATTTTGTTCGCAATTATACTGATGTTGGGCACTTAGTTTCTGATGAGGATGAGGGTGAAGATAAAATAACCAAAGGTGCTAAGCGAGAAGGAATGAGTCCACAAGCAATTGCGGAAAAATATATTAAAGTTTTTGAGGATGATATAAAAGATTTAAATACCCAGCCAGTTGATATAAAATGTAAAGCAACTGATCATATTAAAGAAATGAAAGAAATGATAAAAGTTTTATTAGATAAAGGATTCGCTTATCAGGCAAAATTAGCGATTTATTTTGATGTATCAAAAGCAAAAAATTATACCAAACTTTCAGGACAAAATTTAGCCAAAAATAAAGCAGAGGCTGGTGGTGGGGAAGTTAGTGATTCAGAAAAAAAGAATCCAGCTGATTTTGCTTTATGGTTTTTTAAAACTGGCGTTCATAAAAATGCTATGCAAACCTGGAAATCGTCATGGGGAGAAGGATTTCCCGGCTGGCATATAGAATGTTCTGCTATGAGTAAAAAATATCTAGGTGATACAATTGATATTCACATGGGCGGGATTGAACATGTGCCAGTGCATCATACTAATGAAATTGCTCAAAGTGAATCTGCTAGCGGTAAAAAATTTGTTAATTATTGGTTACATAATGAGCATTTAACTGTTAATGATAAGAAAATGGCCAAGTCAGAAGGCTTGTCTGCCGGAGAGGCAGGTACAGCTTATTCAGTTCAAGAAATTAAAGATAAAGGTTATGACCCACTAATTTTACGCTACTTCTTTTTAGGGGCGCATTATCGGTCAAAACATAATTTTACTTGGGAAGCCTTAGATGCCTCTAACTCTGCTTTAAAAAAATTACGCAATGAAGTTACCGAAATAAAACAAGCAGTTACCAAGCCAGGAGATGCAGTTTTTAATGAAAAATATAGAGAGAAATTTATAACTGCTATCAGTGATGATTTTAATATTCCACAAGCCCTGGCAGTTTTATGGGAAGTTGTTAAAGATGATAAATTAGTTAACGAAGAAAAGTATTTTACTATTTTAAATTTTGATCAAATTTTAGGATTGAATTTAGATAAAATAAAATTTGAAAAAGTTAAAATACCAAAAGAAATTCAAGCTTTAATTGATAACAGAAATAAATTTAGAGAATTAGAGGATTTTGACGCAGCCGATGAAATAAGACAGGAAATTGAAGATGAAGGCTATCTTTTAGAAGATACTTCAGAAGGAGTTAAGATAAGTAAGAAGTAAGAAGTAAAAAGTAAGAAGTGAGAAATAAAGAATAAAAAAGACCTCTGCTATGGAGTGTCTTTTATTTTTCTCAAACAATTCATTTGTGGTATAATAAACATACTTATTCACATTTATTATTTTAAAAATTCCAGACTTTCCGACCCCGCACTCGCTACGCGAAACGGGGCAAGCTTTCAAATTTTCCCATGCCGAAGAAGAAAATAAAACTTACTCCTGCTCAGGAGCAACAAGAAGCCGCACTTAAGGAAGTGGAGGCGATTTTAAACATGGAGATGAAAGCAGAAATTCATACAACTGAGCCGAAAATTAAGGAAAAAATTATCAAAGAATTAGAGAAAAAAGATATTAATTATCGGAATAAAAAAATTAAAACAGAAATTGCCAAAAAAATAGAAAAAGCAAAAAAAATAATTAAAAGCAAAGAATTAAAAGAAGCCAGAATAAAAAAGAAAGAAGAGGAAGAAGCGCGCTTGAAAGAGGTAGAGAGACAAAAAAATATTATTAGATTAAATGTAAAAATACAGGAAGAAAGATCCCCGTATCTAGTTGATATTCCAGGAAAATTAAGAAAGCAAGAAGAGGAAGCAGAAAGAGAAAAAATAGCTAACGAAGACTTAAGCGAGAGAACAGTTCGAAAATATAATGTGGCTTTAAATACTAGCAAAGATACGGCTAAAAAAGTAAAACATGGTTTTTTTGATTTAACCTCTAGAATTAGCGATAAAGCAGAAGCGCATTCACAAAAAATTAAAGCCAAGGCAATTGCTAAGCAAGAAAAGACTGAAAAGTATTATAAAGAAAATATTTCTCCACAGGCAATAAAAAGAAAGATTAATCAAAAAATACAGGATAAAAAAGAAGAAGTTGCCAAGATAGCAAAAGAATTTGAAAATAGCAAAAAGAAAATTCCATTAAAGTTGCTTTTTAAATCTATCGTAGCTAATGAAAAAGTAAAAACAATTTGGAGTTTGTATTGTTTTAAATTATATAATCAACATAAAAAGACAATTAACGAATTAGCAATCACTAGCATTTTAACTGTGCTAGGTTTTATTTCGTTTAAAATCTATTTAGTGCTCCATAAAGTCGGAATAATAACTTACAAAATAGTTTATATCGTAGGCGTACTAAGTTACCGTATTTATGAAAAAACAATTGGACGGATATGGAATTCCAAGTTAGTTGTTTTTTTCCGCAAACTTCCTAGTGAAATTGTTAATTTATTTGCCGAAGCAATTGAAGATGTAGTAAAGGCAATTGTCTGCATTCCTAAAAAAATAAAAGGTGCGTTTAAAAATAGTCAAACTAGGATTACTCAAACCAAAGAAGCTACGGTTGAAGTGAAAGATAAAATTTTAAATACTGCCAATGAAACTGTTAAAGAAACTGTGACTAAATCAAAAAGAATTTTTTCTAGCAGAATTTTACCTAAATTTATCTTACCAAAATTTACTTTACCTAAAATTGTTATTAAATATTTACCACCAACATTATGGCAACGCAAGCTAGTTGGTTTTGCGATAGTTGTTTTAATTTTAATAATTCCTTTTAAAGCCGTTAATTATTATGTCACTGCCAAACATGTGGAAGGGAAAGTTTTAGGAGTTAGCGAAGAAGCCATTTCTAGTTTAAGACAAGCAGCTGTGAATAGTAGTCAATTAGATTTTGCTTATGCGGCTGATGAATTTTCCAAAGCAGCTAACAATTTTACTACTGCTCAAAATACTTTAAATAAATATTCTGAACTTGTTAGTTTAGCCAAGATTTTACCAAGTAAAAAAGCCAAAGTAGCTGCTCAAAGTAAAGAGCTGTTGGCTTCAGCTGAATTGGCTTCGCGAATTGGTCAATCATTTTCCTTAGCTTTTGCTAGCTTGCAAATAGGTGATAAAAATCCTGATTCACTAACTGACAGATTATCTAATTTTAATCAGCATGCTGAGAATGCTTTACTTAAATTAAACGAATTTGAAGAAAGCATTAAACAAATTGAGGCCAATAGTATTGCATTCTTAGTTGATGAAGGCGCGGGCGATATTGTAGAACAAATTAAATTATTGCAAGAAAAAATGTCTTTATTTAAAGGTGGTTTGCAAGAGTTATTAAATTTAACTAATGCCTTGCAAATATTTTTAGGCGATGAACAAGATGCTCGGTATTTAATAGTTTTTCAAAATAATAGTGAGATGCGAGCTAGCGGTGGATTTATTGGCAGTTTTGCTGTGATAGATTTTAGTGAGGGTAAAATTAAAAGTGTGGAAGCTCCTGGTGGAGGAAGTTATGATTTACAAGGCGGATTGCATGATCGGTTTTATGCGCCTCAACCACTACATTTAGTAAGTTCATTATGGGAATTTCACGACGCTAACTGGTGGCCTGATTGGCCAACTTCAGCTGACAAGTTAGAATGGTTTTTTGAAAATGGATGGGGCTCAAGTGTGGATGGGGTAATTGCTATTAGCACTACTTTTGCTGAGAGGTTTTTAAAAGTGATTGGTCCAATAGACATGACTGCTAAATATGGAGAAATAATTAATAGTGAAAATTTTTATGACATAGTGCAAACTGAATCAGAAAATAAAAAAACTAATACGCCTAAGGAGATAATTGGCGACATGATAGATCAAATATTAGTAAACGCTCCTGACTTAATAACCCCAGAGAATTTTTTCGCTTTATTTAATTTAGTAGAAGAAAATTTAGCAGAAAAACATATCATGATGCATTTTAATAATGAAGAGTTGCAAGAATTTGCTAGTGCTAGGCAATGGGATGGAAAAGTAAAAGATGTTAAGGGCGATTATTTGTCAGTTATTAATACTAATATTGGTGGAGGAAAAAGTGATCGAAAAATTAGACAAACTATTGATCATCAAGTAGAAGTAATGCCAGATGGTTCAGTCTTTGACACAGTAATTATTACCCGCGAACATATGGCTGTTAAAAATGAACCTTTTTCTGGAATTAGAAATGTTAATTATTTGCGTTTATACGTACCTAAGGGCAGTCAGTTATTAGAAGCTGAAGGATTTGTGGCACCAGACGAAATTTACTTTGATCCATTACCAGATGGAGGGCAAATAGATCCAGAGATTGCTTTAATTGAGGGTAATGCTCAAATTCATGAAAAGAGCGGAACAAAAATATATAATGAATTTGATAAAACAGTTTTTGCTAATTGGGCCATGGTTGACCCAGGACAAACTATTAAAATCAGATTTAAATATAAATTACCGTTTAAAATAAATAGCATGAGAAATAAGGGTGGATTATTCAACTTAATTTTTAACAATAATTACACGGCCACACCTTATTCTCTATATTTCCAAAAACAAGCTGGCATTGTTTCCAATAAATTTTATAGCGAATTAATTTTGCCAAATAAAATGAATATTGTTTGGGATAATGATGCTGGTGCAGAAATAAGCGATAGAGGATGGAAAGTAGAAAAAAATATGAGCGGAGATGGTTATTGGAGTGTTATTGTAGAGTGAGAATGTTCAAGAATTTTTGTACGGATTTAAATTGACGTCAAATCATTAATTCAAATAATCTGTACGGGCTAATATGGACTTGCAATAATCCAAATACTTCAAATAATATTTTATTCAGGTTTTAATTATATATGGAGGATAAATGTGTTTATAAAGAATTATCTTACAAAATAGTTGGATTATTATTTAAGGTACATCGAGATTTAGGGCAATTTAGAAATGAAAAACAATGTGGAGATTATTTTGAAAAATTAGTACAAGAAACTGGTATAAAATATATTAGGGAATATAGATTTGAAGATCATCAATATGAAGTAGGTAAAATTAGATGCATAGTGGATTTCATAGTTGAGGATAAAATTATTATTGAATTTAAAACAAAAAATTATGTAACTAAAGAAGATTATTATCAAGTCAAAAGATATTTAGTGACTTTAAATTTAGAATTAGGAATTTTAGTAAATTTTAGACAACAAAGATTAGCGCCAAAAAGAGTTTTAAATAAAATGTATTATCAATCAAATTAATTTGGATGAATAATTATTTGGAGCATTTGGATATAATTTGTAGATTTGAATTATATAAAATAAAAACTAAACAAAAAACCTATGCAAGACGAAAACAAAAATGACACTCAGTCACAAGATAATTTAATGTGGCCACAAGCTGAACCAATCAAAACAACATCTCCGTTTGATGAAACTAATAAAGAAGAAATAACTAATGGCGATGTAAAAGAAAAATTATCAGAATTAGAAGGAGTAAATAAAGAAGCCATGCGGGAAATTTTGGAAGAAACAAATGATAGTAGTGAGAGTAATTTATTCAGTGATGAAAATCAAGAAGCAGAACCAGCTATTAAAGAATTTTTTCCTCCTGAAGAAAAAGAAGAAAGTAATTTATTTAACCAAGAGGTAGACGAGCAAGTTGTTAAAGAAGAATTTTTAGATAATAAAGAAACAGTAGTAATTAATAAAAGAAAATTAAATTTCATAAAAAAATTAATAATTAATATTGAAGAAAATACCAAGCGATTAAACGAACTTTTAGCCAGTGATTTAACAGAAGATGATGGTAGAGTTAGCATTTCACAAGTTACTAAAAGCGATACAGAAGAAATGGGCGAGGAAATAGAAGGAAATATAATAGAAGGAGTGTTTAATGGGCAGTTTATGATTGGCCCTGACGGCAAGCAATATAATGTACCAGTTAATTATGCTTCCAAATCAAAATTGGTGGAAGGGGATATTTTAAAGCTTACTATTGCTGGTAATGGTAAATTTATCTATAAACAAATTAGTCCGATTGAACGCGATCGGATTGTTGGTAAATTAATTAAAGACTCAGCTGAGTATTATGTTCATGGTGATGATAACCGTAAGTGGAAAATTTTAACCGCTAGCGTAACTTATTTCAAGGGCAATCTTGAAGATGAAGTAATAATCCTCGTGCCAAAACACGGTGAAAGCAACTGGGCTGCAGTGGAGAATATTGTTAATCAGTCATAAGTAGTTATGACACGTAATGTTCAATTCCAAAATGAATATTATTACCACATCTGTAATAGAGGAGTAGATAAGCGTGAAGTGTTTTTAGATCGCTGGGATTATATGAGATTTTTAGAAAGTTTAAGGTAGTAAATCCAGTCGGAAGTTTATATCGTTTAAGGAATGGAAGTTTATGTAACAAAAAAGAAGTATTAGAAGATTTTAATAACACAAAAGAGTATAAAATATTTTGTGAAGAATTAATTTCAGAAATTAGAGAAACTAAAAATTTAGCAAAATGGGATTTAGAGTAAAATTTAAACAAGGAGGCGCCTTTAAGGCGTTTTTTTGTGTATTTGCAATTTTCAGCACTTGCCAGTAAAATAATACTGTGATTACAGAGAATAATTTATTAAAAAAATTTAATGGTAACTCTATATCAAAAATATCGTCCTAGTAATTTTGAAGAAATAGTTAATCAAAATCACATTAAGATAACTTTACAGAATGAAATTGAAACTAATCAAATTGCTCATGCCTATCTTTTTTCCGGGCCACGAGGTACTGGTAAAACTACCATGGCGCGAGTTTATGCTAAAGCTTTAAATTGTGAAAATAGAAAAGATAAACAATCAGAGCCTTGCTGTGAGTGTAATAGTTGCCAGCAGATTAAGAACGGAGCTAGTTTAGACATTATTGAAATTGACGCAGCTTCACATACTGGCGTGGATAATGTACGAGATAATATTATTGCCAGCGCACGGATTGCAGTTAGCGGAGATAAATACAAAGTTTTCATTATTGACGAAGTGCATATGCTTTCTATTTCTGCTTTTAACGCTTTACTAAAAATACTAGAAGAGCCACCCAAGAAAGTAATTTTCATTCTAGCTACTACTGAAGTTCATAAATTACCAACTACCATAATTTCCCGTTGCCAGCGTTTTGATTTTAAACGTATTAGTATAAATGATATTGTAAAAAAATTAGATTACATTACCACTAAAGAAGAAATAAAAGCAGACAAGCAAGTTTTAGAAACAATTGCTCGCCAAAGTGAAGGCCACATGCGTGATGCGGAAAGTTTGTTAGGGCAGGTGATTTCCATTAGCGGAGATGAAGTTACTCAAGAAAAAGCCGATCTAGTTATTCCACGCTCAAATTTGCAGGCAGTAATTGAGCTAGTTGAATTTATAGAAAGAAAAGATAGTGCGGGCGCCATTAGATTAATTAATCAGTTAATTGATGAAGGAATTGATTTGAAAAATTTTACTAAGGATTTTATTGAAGTGAATCGCAAAATGTTATTAATAAAAGTCAGTCCTCAATTAGCCGAAAAGTTTGCCTTAGATTTAGGGCAGATTTTAGAAGAAAAAATAAGACCATTGGTAGAAAAATTATCCATTGAAAGATTAGTAAATATTATTAATAAATTTACTAAAGCCCAATCAAAATTAAAAACTGCCAATATTATTCAACTTCCTCTAGAAATTTCCATCGTATCTTTAATTGATATTTCAATAACCACCACCCAAGTCGTTGCTCCAGCTTTAGTTCCAGTGAACAATGATGTTACCAGACCAATTAATCAACCAGTTAATAATGCTCCTGCTCAAGAAGCTCCACCAGTGCCAGCCGGGCCAGTTGATGTGGAAGATATTAAATCCAGATGGAACGAGCTTTTAATCAATGTTAAAAAACACAATCACTCTTTATCCTTTATTTTGAGAGTGTGTGAGCCTCGTAATCAAGATGGTCAGCTTTGTTTAGTTTTTAAATATAAATTCCATCAAGACAGGGTTGGTCAGGCAGAAATAAGGGCAATTATAGAAAAATCACTGCAAGATGTTTTTAATAATAAAATTACTTACACCACTCTTTTAGATGAAAATTTAGCAGTTGCTGAAGCTCCAGCGCCAGCAACACCTCCAGAAACTCCAGCCACTCCACCAGCACCAGTTCCTACTCCACCAGCTCCCGTAGAGACTCCACCAGCGCCTCCAGTAGAGGATAAGCCTATAGAGGAGGAAGTTAAGGCAGAAGTCACCCTCCCGACTACGCGGGCGGGCAAGGAAGAAGTTAAATCTACAGACAATGATCAGGATATAGAAAATGTATTAAAGATGTTTGGAGGGAAAGTCGTTAATTAGAAAATTAAAATACAATAAAAACAACCCTGAGAATTAAGGGGTTGTTTTTTGATTCTTAGCTTAAAAAATGGTAAAGTATGATTATTATATAAAAATTAAAATAAATGACAGCCGGACAAAACAAACTTGTTATTTTTCAGAATAAACAAATTCGTCGTATTTGGCATAATGAAGAATGGTTTTTTTCAGTAGTTGATGTTGTTGGAATATTAGCAGAAACTCCTTATCCAAGGCAATATTGGGAAAAAGTAAAACAAAGGGAATTTGTAGATAATCAGTTGTCCCCAATTTGGCTACAACTGAAATTACCAAGCACTGACAATAAAAAATATTCTACAGATTGTGCTAATACAGAAGGAATTTTTAGAATTATTCAATCCATCCCATCACCAAAAGCAGAGCCTTTTAAACGTTGGTTAGCAAAAGTAGGTAAAGAACGAATTGATGAGATTGAAAATCCGGAATTAGCGCAAGAGCGAATGAAAAAGTTATACGAACAAAAAGGTTATCCCAAAGATTGGATTGATAAACGATTACGTGGAATGGCCATTCGTCAAAATTTAACTGATGAATGGAAAGAACGAGATATTCAAAATCAAAAAGATTATGCAATTTTAACAGCAGAAATTAGTAAAGCAACTTTTGGAATGACGCCAAGTGAATATAAAAAGTTTAAAAATATTCCAGATAAATCAAAAGCAAATTTGCGAGATAATATGACTGATTTGGAATTAATTTTTACCATGCTTGGCGAAAAGGTGACTACAGAGATTTCTAAAAAAGAAAAGCCAAAAGGTATGCCAGGAAATAGTAAAGTAGCAAAACGTGGTGGTAATGTGGCAGGAAAAGCGAGAAAAGATACTGAAAAAGAATTGGATAGAAGTGTAGTCTCAAAGAATAATTATTTACCCCAAAAGAAATTATTAAAGAAATAATAAAATATAATAAAAAACAACCCCGAGGATTTGGAGTTGTTTTTTAATACTCTTGACAAAATCACAGAAATAGCTTATGATAATATATCAAGTTGTTTTTTAATCCGATTTTTTCGATATAGCCTTGGGAAAACGGTAAAATATAGAAGGAGTATTTATCATGAGGGTTTCACAACTTCTTTCTTTTTTCAACGAAGTTTCAGTTCAGTTGAATAATCTGTCTGAAAATGAGAAGGCTTTGGCGTTCGTCGTTGTTGTAGCTGTACTTTGTATGGCGGTATTCCTGATCTACAAGTTTCTCGTGATTACACGAGGAGTGTTGTCCTATATATTCTGCGGGCACACTACAGAAGAAGTACGAAAAGTCTTTCGTGAGAGGCAGTCAGGAAATGCGGGCGTTAATGAAGAAGTCCTCGAGAGAATGGAAGATATTTCTGGTAGATTAAAAAGTGCTTCCAAAAAGTTAGAAAATGCCGTCAGCATATCAGAAGAAGCTTCCGAAGCATCAATAAAGGCTTCCAAAAGATTCAATAGGGCTACCAAGGGACTGAATAGAATTTCCAAGAGGCTGGAAAAAGCCCTCAAAAAACAAAAGAAAAAAGACAAGTCTTTGGGGAGAGTACCAGAAAAACCGGCAGATTCATCGAAGGATTAATCCTGCGAAAATCGAAATTATAAACTGGGG
>Ga0075122_10000382_pt1 | contig 35972 bp, 45 predicted proteins | sample AntAceMetag02UKB_FD_69790 | JGI IMG/M metagenome (GOLD analysis project Ga0075122, IMG submission 69790) | Saline lake microbial communities from Ace Lake, Antarctica - Antarctic Ace Lake Metagenome 02UKB | ecosystem: Environmental > Aquatic > Non-marine Saline and Alkaline > Saline | place... | reverse complement strand
TTACAATCATTTTACATAGCAAAATGACAAAAATAAAACAAACTGAAAAACCAGTATGGCTAAAATATACCGATAAAGAAGTTAAAGCAATTATCTTAAAATTAGCTGAAACTGAATTAACTTCAGAAAAAATTGGGCTTACACTTAGAGACCAATATGGAATTCCTAGAACAAAATTATATAATTTTAAAATAAGTCAAATATTAAAAGAAAAAGAAAAATTTGAAGAACCCACATTATTAAATTTAAATAAAAAACTTGAAAAAGTTATTGGACATTATAAAAAAAATAAACAAGATAAAAGAGCTGAAAGATCCCTTATTATAACTAAGGCCAAAGTTAAAAAAACAAAAGAGTACCAAGATAAAAAAACTAAGAAATAAGATATATCTTAACTCTAAAAGGAGGTAAAATGCTGTTAAAAGCAATTAAAGAATTCAAAGAATTATTTTTACAAACTAGTCAAAATCAAAAGATTCATTTAGTAAGTCATTTTGACACTGATGGTGTTACTTCTGCTGCAATATTATCGAAAACATTAGAAAGATTAAATAAACAATTTTCAATTAAAATCTTAAAACAACTCAATCAGGAAGAAATAGAATTATTTCCAAAAGATAAAATAATTCTTATCTCAGATCTAGGTTCTGGAAATTTAAAGGAATTATCAAAGATTAAAAATAAAGTATTTATTTTAGATCATCACGAAATAACAGAAAAACCCGAATCAGATAATATTCATATAATTAATCCACACCTATTAGAGGAATATGATGAACTATGTGCCGCAGAATTAAGTTATTTATTCTCAAGAGAAATATCTGAAGAAAATAAAGAATTAGCCCACCTTGCCATTTTGGGTGCCGTAGGAGATACTATGGAAAAAGATATTAACAAATTAAGAAATCTAATAATATCTGAAGCAAAAGTACATGTAAAAAAAGGACTTTTAATCTACCCCTCAACAAGACCACTAGACAAGGCATTAGAATTTAGCTCAAGACCATTTATACCTGGAGTCACAGGAGATTCTCAGGGAACCTATGAATTACTTCAAGAAGCTGGAATTGAAAAAGTCGGAAAAATTTATAAATCACTAATTGACCTAGAGGACTCAGAAATGAAAAGATTAGTAACTGCCGTTTTATTAAGACTAAATTCAAATGATAAAACTCAGGATTATATTGGGAATTTATATCTAATAAAATTCTTTAATAAGATAGAAGACGCAAGAGAACTCTCTGCAATGATTAATGCCTGCAGTAGGATGGATAAGGCATATATCTCACTAATGTTATGCATGGGAAATTCAGCTGCAAAAAAACAAGCAGAAAAAATTTATGTAAAATATAGGCAACACATAATATCTGGATTAAAATATATAGATAAAAATCAAAAAATAGAAGGCAAAGAATATGTAATAATTAATGCACAAGACAATATAAAAGACACAATTATTGGAACCTTAGCAAGTATTCTTTCATTTTCATCAGTCTATAGGGAGGGAACAGTCATAATTGCGATGGCATATAATGAAGATAAAATAAAAGTTTCAACGAGAATTTCTGGAAGAAATCCAAAAAACTCCAGAAATTTAAAAGAATTAATGACCTCTGTAACTCAAACAATTGGAGGTTACGCTGGGGGCCATAAAAGAGCTGCAGGTTGCACAATTGAAAAAGAACATGAAGATAAGTTTATTGAACTTTTAAAAAGAAAGTTAGATGTGGAAATGGTTAAAATATAATCCACAATCTTTAAAAACCCCGATAACCCTGTTTTTTTATGAGAACTAAAAATAGATTCCTAAAAGTAAGATGTCAAAGTTGTAAAAATGAACAAACAATCTTTGAAGGAGCTACAACAAAAGTAAAATGCCTTATTTGCGATGCAATCATAGCTGAGCCAAAAGGCGGTAAAGCTGAAGTTAAAGCAAGAGTGCTAGAGTTTCTTAATTAAAGTCAAATAGTTTTCTCAGAAATTCTCAACTAATCATTCTAATAACAAACTTTATAATCCCTATTAAAATCATATTCTTATGGCAGAGTTAGAAGAAGGACAAATCGTTTTATGTACAGTGGATAAAATACTTGGAACAACAGTATTTTGCAGAATAGAAGACAATGGAGAAGGAACTCTAGTAACTTCAGAAATTTCTCCAGGAAGAATTAGAAACCTAAGAGATTATGTTGTTCCTGGGAAAAAAATAGTTTGTAAAATCCTTAGAATTACTCCCAGAGGAGCCCATCTTTCATTAAGAAGAGTAAAACAAAATGAGAAAAAAGAACTATTAGAACAAATAGCCAAAGAAAAATCCTATCAAGCAATTATTAAAACAGTTTTGGGAAAAGAAGAGGCTAAAAAAACAATTGAAAAAATAACTCAAGAAAAAACAATTTTAGATTTCTTTGAAGAATCAAAACAAAATACAAAAATTCTTGAAAAATATTTTAATAAAGAAGAAACAGAAAAGATAATAAAAATTCTTGAAACAAAAAAAGAGAAAGCTAAAGAAATTAAACAAATTTTCAAACTATCCAGCAATTCTTCCGAGGGAATAAAAATAATAAAAAATATCATTTCAGGGGCTTGTGATAATTCAAAATGTGGGATAGCTTATCTTGCTGCAGGAAAGTATAAATTAACTATTTCGGGAGAAGATTTTAAAAAAATAAAAACAGAATCTAATCTAATTTTTCAAACAATGGAAAAATCTGCTAAAAAAAATGGATGTGAATTCGAATTAATTAAATAGATTAAAACAGTTTAATTTATTTATTACTACTTTCCTTTCTTCCCATCTAACAATGCAACACCGTATTCTCCATCATAACCTGGCTTTACCTTTATTTCACCTTTCCGATTTTTCATAATCAAACCTACTAATAGAGCATCTCCCAAAACTCTCTCTAATTCTTTCTGTTCAACATTCAATAAAATATTAAATTCATTATTAAATTCTTTAATTAATTTATCATAAATTTTCCAACATCCCTTACTGTTCATGCCAATACCGATACTTAAACTTAAAAGCTCATGCAAAGGCAATAATCTAAAAAAAGGTTTTTTCTTTAAGGATACAGTTTCAATATTAGTAAGATCATCAACCCGACTATCCACCCCAATAGTTACAAGTTTCCCACAAACCTTACATAATCCATTCAATTCCTTTCTTTCATCAGGACTACAGCTAAAATCACATTTAGCATGTCCATCATAATGATACTTCCCATAGGCAGGGTCTGTTTCGATAGTCCCAATAATATCATTTTCTCTTATTTGTCTAATAATCTCATTGTAAGTTAATTCATTATCTCCATTAAATAGAGTAACCTCTCTTCCCAATCTCCAAGGCCAAAAACTATGACTATCTGAAAAACTAACAATACTCTTACCCCGTAATTCCTTAACCCTCAAATTCATTTCAGGATCACTACTTATTCCAGTTTCAATTGCATGAATATTATTCACCATATCCCCAAAAGCTTCTTTTAAAGAATCAAACCCACCCTTACTACCAAAAACCCCGAAATAAGGAGTCCAAATATGGGCAGGTATAACTTCTATCCTTTCATCAATCTCCATCATCTTAGCAACAAAATCTCTACAACTTATTTTAAAAATTGGTCTCCCATCATAATCTCTTCTTCCCCTTGTATCCAACCATTCATTAATTTGATCTACAACCTCAAAAGAAGGAGCTAAATAAACCAAATGTACTCTTCTTCCTCTTTCATCTTGAGTATAAATCAGGCTAATTTCAGAACTTAAAATAAATGGAAATTTGACTCCTTCAGAATCTTTTGATTCTGAACCTACTTTATCCTCATCCTCAAACCAAAAAATACCACTCTCTTCTTTTAATTTTTCTTTTAATTCCTTCAACCAAACAGGATGGGTAAAATCTCCAGTCCCTAGTAAACCAATTCCCTTTATCTTAGCCCATTTAACTAAATTCTCAACATTCAATGCTTTACTGCATGCTCGACTGAAACGAGAATGAATATGTAAATCTGCAAAAATAGCATTTACCATTCTTTCATCAGCAACTTTTTCCATACCTTCAAAACAAATAAGAATTATAAAAAGACTTCTACACTCGCAACAGATTAACCAACTGAAAAACATCCCCAGAATGATAACTAATATTTGCAATAGTTATTTGAATTAAAGCCAACAACCACATAAACAAAACCCAATTAACACCTAAAACCCATCTTACATTAATTCTTTTCTGTACTCTTAATTTATAAAACATAAATATGTTTCCAAAAGTTAAATAAATTGAAATTAAAAATAAAAATTTCAAATCAGAAATAATTCCCGCAATATTAACCTCTGTTCTTTGAAATTTATCTAATGCCTTATAATCATTTAAATTAAATCTTGTAACCCCTAGTTTATCCACACGAGGATTAAAAAAATTAGGAATAGCACTCAACCAATCAACATAATACGTAGAATCAACACCATATTTCGCTAAGGTATTAACATGCCCCTTTTCATGAAAATAAGTAGAAACTTGAATTAAATAAGGTAAAACAAAAAAGATAGTTATAAATAAAAATGATGCAACAGTAAATATTTTCCACACATCCCTTTTTATATAATCTTCCATAAATCAATAAACTCAAAAGAGTTTATAAACTATTTCCTAAACATCTATTCTTCGTCAGCAACTCCTGCAGCACCAACGAAAAAAATACATTCATTATCAGGTAAATTAGGACTATCAATTAATTTTGCAACTCTTGAATTTTTCTTTCCCCTTCTTATATAAATTCTAAAAGTAGAAGCATGCCCCACAATATTTCCCCCAATTGCAGTAGTTGGATCTCCAAACATCATTGCAGGATTTGACATAACCTGATTAGTAACATAAACTGCTAAATTAAATTGTTCAGCCATTTTCATTAAACTATGCATATACTTATTCAATTTCTGCTGTCTATCTGCCAACCTCCCTCTTCCAGAAAACTCTGCCCTGAAGTGTGCAGTTAAACTATCAATAACGACTATCCTTACAGGCTCACCATTTTGAATTAATTCTCCAACCTTATCCACCAATAACATCTGGTGGTCTGAATTAAATGCTCTTGCAACTAAAATATTCTTCAAAACTTTTTCAGGATTAGCACCTTTTGATTCAGCTATCTGCTTTACTCTTTCAGGCCTAAAAGTACCTTCTGTATCAATATAAACAGATTTGCCCTCACAACCACCCCGCTCTAAAGGCAACTGAGTATTCACAGCCAAACTTAAGCCCAACTGAGTTTTTCCAGAACCATAACTTCCAAAAGCCTCAGTAATTGCTTTTGTCTCTACACCTTTTCCCCCGAGAAGATTATCAAACTCTTTACTCCCAGTAGTAATATAACAAATTTCTTCTCTTTTTTCAGCAAATTCTAATCCATCTTGAAAACCAAGATCCATCATTTTTCTAGCAGCTTGAATTGCTTTTCTAGCAGCAGCTTCACCTAATCCTGCCATTTCAGATAATTCTTTAGGACCTAACACTGCAATACCCATCATATCAAAAATTCCTGCGCTCTCAAGTTTTTCAACAGCTGCAGGACCCACACCAGGCAAATCACTTAATTTGGGCTCATCATCTTTTTTAGAAACCTTTTTTTTAACAATCTTTTTTTCTTCAATCATAATTAAAAAATATCAAATCAATTTATAAGCATTTACATAAAATATCGTATATATCTTAAAATAAGGAATAAACCCTAAAAAATAAAAATAAATAAAAATAATATTGAATCGATTAAAATCAGAGAAATAAATAAACCATCTTCAATTCTTCCACCACTTTTAATAGGTCCTGAGCTCCTTACCCTCCATGGCCAAAATGGCTGTATCCCATCTCGAGTAAAAGAATCACAAATTAAATGAACTGAATAACCAATAAAAAATCCCAAAGAAGCAACAGGCCAAATCAATGAAAGCAAAATTGAAAGAATAACTGCAAAAGTAAAACTATGAATAATTCCTCGATGTTTAGTAAAAAATTGTAAAGGTCTAAAAATTAAATGTCTTCCCCAAGTTGAAAATCCGGAATCTAAATCCGGCAAAACTGTTGCAACTAGAATTAATCCTGCAAAAATAAATTTATTACTAACCTGCTGAACAAACAATATAATCATCAAAACTGCAAAAGTCAAATGAGTTCTAAGTAGCATTTTATCACCTATTCATTAAATAAACTTCGAGCTATATAAACTTATTTTTCTAATTCTGAAATCAACTTATCAACATCAACTTCATGAATATCTGAAACAATAAATTCATTATTACCAAATAACCTATTCTTTCGAACATTTCCATTAATTATCATTTCTTTTCCTAGAAATTCTAATTTTTTACCATTAAATAATTCCGGAGTCTGAATTTCTTCATCAGACATTATCTTCTGAATCTGATCTGAAAACATAACTCCCCTCATAGTTTCACTCCCATCATCAATAACAAAATTAAGTAATGCCCTTTTTTCAAAAGCTACTTTTCCATGACTTGCGCATTCTCCATCCTCACTAACTTTTTTTCTACATTCAGGACAAATATTAAAAAACCTTGGATCAAAAATTTGAACAATAGTCGCCCTTGTAGAAACACTATCATTAACATTAAAATCTAAAATTTTCTTATTCATAACCGGCTTTTCCGTTTTTACTCCCTCAATAACTTGGCTAGAAAGTTTAATTTCAGAAAAACTGGTTAAATGTAGTTCCCCATTTCTTAAACTAGCATTACTAATTTCTACAACCCCTTCTTGAACAATCTGCCCGTTAGAAATTAAATCAATATGATTTTCATCCCATAAAACAGTTCTAATATTGCTACTTTCATCAGCTAAAATAAAACTCCCAATTCTTCCACTTCTCCCATTTTTGTTATATTCTCTCACCGGGAATAAATTAATAATTTTTCCAACCAAATTAATTTTTCTCATCCCATCAACTATCTGCGAAATCTTAATTATCTCTTTATCAAAATCAACCCCCAATTCAGCAGCAATAACTTGTGCAGCACCCTCCTTACTAATCAGTCCGGAAAGCTTAGCTTGCTTTGCCTCTATTTTTCTTTCTATATCTTCAATAGATTCTCCAGAACCTTTAGCTATCATTTCTATTAATTGTTCATAATTTCCACTCATTTTCCACTTTTTTACCTCAATAATAAAATACAGAAAAATAACCTTTATAAGAATTATGAATTTTCAAGACAACATACCCAAATCTTTATAAAGCAAATTCCCAAGAATATTTTATGGGAACTGCAATTATTAAAATGAAAATTATGCCTACCTCTCCCGATGTAGACTTAGGTCCAATTGAAGAAAAAGCTAAAGAAATCATCAGTAAAGATACTCCTTCTCAAATTCAATCTGAACAAGAACCTATTGCTTTTGGATTAAAAGCATTAATTCTTACATTCACTTGGGATGAAGATAAAAGTGCAGATGAAATGGAAGAAGCACTTAGGACAATTGAAAACGTGAAGTCTGCAGAAGTTATTGATATGCGTAGAGCATTTGGATAAATATAAACTTATTAAATTTAACTAAACATCATCTTTTCATTACGTTATTAGGCATTATGACCTCTTAAATTTATTAATATCCCCCAAGTTTATACGTTACCTCTCAAAATTAAAATTTAAGTTAGAGTTCTCTTCTCAAATTTTCATAAAATTCTCTCAAAACTTATTTAAAACCTTATTTCTTATATCATCTATGACATTTACACCAGAACAAGCAGAACAAATTAAAGAACAACTCTTTTCTCAAATAGAAGGTTCTCAACTACCTAATAAAGAAGAAATCAAACAACAAGTTCAGGCAATGAATGAAACTGAATTAGAAGAATTCATAAAACAACAACAGGAAACAGCAGGCCCACAATCTGCATCCTCCGAACAAGGGGATCAGTGTATTTTTTGCTCCATAACAAAAGGAGAAATACCCTCGCACAAAATAGCTGAAGCAAATAAAGTAATTGCAATTCTTGAAATTAATCCATTGTCAAAAGGACATTCAATAATCCTACCCCTAGAGCATATTCCGACAGAAAAACTTCCCAAATCTACACTTAGTTTAGCCCAAAAAATAGCAAAAAAAATTAAAACAAAATTAAAACCATTAGAGGTTAAAATAGAAACCTCCTCATTTCAAGGTCATGCGATGGTAAATATAATACCTATTTACAAAGATAAACAATTAGAAAAATATCAGGCATCAGAAGGGGAATTAAAAGAAATCGAAAATTTACTTAAAACAAAAAAAAGAGCACCAAGAACTAAAAAATCAACAACAATTTCAAAATCTACTACAAAAAAATCAACATCTGAATTAATTAAAATTAATAGACGAATTCCCTAATCATTATTTAAAACAACCACCCAAATTTCCAGACTACTATCAATAATCCGATTAAGGCAAATAAGAAACTTGGAGTAAATGGCACCCCTTCTTTAATCAAAATCTTTTTCTTACATTTCTTTTTGATTAATGCTAATTCTTTTTCATTAACCCCCTCCCAATGAGACTTAATCTTTTTTCCTCCGACTAAAACATCTTCATATAACCAATCTCCTTCGGTTACTTGTTCAGGCCTAACTAATTTAACCATACAAGCTTCTTCAATAGATTTAGCGTAAGTAAATAAAATAGGAAACAGTAACACTACTAAGGCAATTAGGATAAGAATAGGTTGAAAAATAATGAAAGAAAAAATAACCCAAATACTTGCAAAAATAATTGCTATAAAAAATAATTTTCTCATACTCTTCCACTGTTTTTTAATTTCTTTCTTAAATATCTTCCAATTCCTCATCATCATAAAAAAACTATAAATTAAAGCATAAGCAGAACCAGTTATAAAAAATAATATTATATACACCCCAAAAAATTTAAAATTTATCAACCAATTGTAACTCAAAGGTAAAATAGGACCCAAGGCAAACATTAATTTTGCATCTCCACCTGCAAATAATCTAGAATAATAAAACAAATTAGCTAATACAAAAAATATTCCTAATCCAATTAATCCATTTACAAAAAACCAATAATCTCCTATAAAAATACTAACAAACCCCCGATAAGCAAGAGCAAAAAATATCAAACTAAAATTCCAAAGATTATCTACCTCTCTTCTTTTAAAATCTTGCATAATTGCTCCAATTATCCAAACAACCGCAAGAACTAATAAAAATAAATTCTCATTCACCAATACCCCTTTTAATTCTAACATAAAATAAAATACCCAAATCAGTTTATTAAAGTTTCTTAAATATCAAGGATATTATTTCTTCTTCCGCTTCTTCCGCTTCTTCCCTTTCTTTCCACCCTTTTCGCTTTCAGAAGACTCATTCGTAATTATCTGCCCACTTGTCCTCATACTTCCACCCTTCTTGTATCTATTAAATCTAGATTTAGCTCTCTTATCTGTTTTACTCTTTCGTTTACCTGCACACACATAATCATCTGACATAACAAAGTTAACACTAACATATTAATAAAATTAACTAAAAAAAAGAAAAAAGAAAAAAGAAAAATTAAGCAAGTTCGCATCCAACCGTAGTATCACAGTCAGCTTCTGGAATACTATCACAAGCATTTGCTTTTGCAACACAAACAGAAGAAGTAGGAGTATCCGTCTCACATCCAACAGCAACATCACAGCTTGTAACATCAAGAGATGTACATTCGCTAGCTTTTACCTTACAAGTCTCAGCAGCAGCATTATCCAATACCTTCTTAGGTTCACACGAGCTACTAAATGCAGTATCACAAGTTAACCCAACATTTTCAGACTGTAAAGCCATACAATTATACTTTCCATTCCTTGCTATCTCTACTTCATCATTTTTGTCTGTTGTAAATACTAATTTTGAAGTTTTAGTACAATAGTCATATTCAGCATTAGTCGAACAAGCTAATTGACATCCCTGAATTACTGATTGAACATTAACTTTTCCACCACCAAATCCAGTCACTCTTTCCCAAAGAGTACTCCATCCAGAAGAAAATCCCATAACCACTACAACCAAAACAACTAATGCAAGTACGATAACAATTATTGTACTAATAGCCATCTCTGCACCCTTTTTATTATTCAATAATTTTTTCATTCTTACCTCCTTTTCATAATTTTTAGATTAAAATCTTGATTTATTAAATAAAAATTATATTATAAATGTTTTGAAATTAAAACTAATAAGACGTCTGAACCAATTCTGGAGAAAAACGATTAATATAAGCACCAGAACTAGAACTAAGAATATTTTCCTCAAATACTTTAGAATAAGAATAGGAAATTGTAACATTCGATCTTTCTTTAATAATGTTTATATTTAATGTCAAAAAAACATTATTATCCCTTATTTCCACATTATCTTCTTTTAATTGAGATTCTATACTAGTTAAAATAACATCTAAAGAATCATCAGTTTTAGATGCCCTAAAAAAACTAAGCCTATCTTTAAACTTATTAATAAAATCCTGTTCATTAAAAATCCCAAAACTAACTGCATATTCCATAATATTCATAATATAAAAATCAGTTAATTCAGCCTCACTATAAACATCTTCAATATCAATAAAACTATTTTCAACAGACATTTCATTAGCCCTTATGGTAAACATGACTAAAGAACTTCCCATCAAAATTACTGTTGCAAAAACTAAAAACCCAATCGATAAAGCCATTGATTTTTTGTTTTTAGGTAAAAAATTGTTTCCTACTCTTTTGTTTTTTATTCCTATTATCATTTTTCTTCAATATATAACCTCACTTCAATTTTTTCATTATTTTCAGAAAATAAATAAAAAGTATTTATATTCTTAAACACATAATAAGGAAGACTGTGGTCCGGAGCACCCATATCATAAATATCTGCAACCTTAAATGATCTTGTTTTTAAATCAATACCATCTCCCCCACCACTAGTTTCATCAAATTCATATTTCACATCTAAAAAATAATAGACATCTCCCAACATACCTAAATCCTGGTTAATCTTATTTCTTAAACTTGATCTATACTCATCAATTTTATCTTTATCCTCAATTAGACTTAAACCCATCAATGCTTTTTTAATTTGAATATTCTCATTATTAATAAATATTCCACTATCAAGAAAAATAATAGATTTAATCACCAAAAAAGCCCCTCCTTTATTCAAGGGATTTTCAACATCATCAGGAACCTCCTCTAGGGATATATCTTTTTTATCAATTATTTTTATACCTACCATAAAAATTAAAAATATAGAAATTAAAAATACAATAATCATTGTAGCAATCATCCAAGTTATTGCAGTTCCAATTGCCGCCTTTCTATATTTAGGTAAGAACATTTGTTCAGTTCGTTTATTCTCACTCATAATCTAGCCCCCTTTTGATCCGATACAGTAACAATATTAAGAACAAATAACTTTCCAGCACCATTGCCCATCTTAACAATGTTCTCATCACATTGAGGATATTTTTTATTATTTTCAGAAACAATTGAACCTAACCTACATTGCATTTCTAAATCTTTTGTGCCAATTTCAAATTCTTTCTTCTTAATACCCGTAGAGCCAGTATCTTCATAAATGAGAATATTCAAATAATACAATCCACTTTCATCTAAAACTTTCTTATTCAATCCACAACTAGTATAGAAATCAAAATCATTTTCTAAAATATTTTCATCAAAATAACCATTATTACTAAAACAATCAATAATTTTCCAAGTTAAAATCTCAGACTCAGACTCCCTTACATCAATAGATAAATTATAAAATATTAACACTCCTGCCGTAATTGCACCGCCAATCAATATCCAATTTAAAAAAAGCCAAGGAGTTAAAAGTTTCTCTTCTGCAGATTTACCTTTAATCCACATTATCCCTAACCTCCAAATCTAATTTCATAGCTTTCTTTTTCAAACCCCATAAAACAACATTATCACTAAAAAATGTATAACTATACCCCTTGCCCACATCCACTTGGACAACAACTTTTTTTTTCTCATTATCAATACGCACAGTGCTCAATCTATCCATATTATTTTTATCCGCCAAGAAATAAACTTCTTGCAAATCAATGCTAATATTTGTTCCAGGTTTTGCCTGATCAATCAATAATGCGATCCTTTTTGCATATTTTTGTTCGACCAACGTAGCTCCACTTGCAGCTCTTGCAACAAAAAAGAACATAACTACAAAAAAAATAATATTCAATACAACAAATATAATTGCCCCATGGAGAACATCCATTCCTTTCTTATTCTTAGGTAAGAATCTATTCACTCCTTTTTTATCACTAAATAAACCCCTTCTTTCCATTATTTAGAAAATCAAAAGAATATTATAAACTTAACTAACCTTCAAAAGAAGTACAGCTAAGACTTTTAAGATTTTCAAAATTATAATCCCTTAACCCCACAATAGCAATAGGAATATCATCATCCATCCATTTATTAATAGCATCTACCGCCTCTGTAGAACCCAAATAACCCACAAAAGCCCCAATTCCTGCACCAACAACTGTTCCAGCTACTGGAACAATACTCCCCAATGCAGCTCCCGCAAGCATACCCCCAGTAATAGCACCGACCCCTGTTGCAGTTCCAACAGTTAACCAATCATCCAAAGCTCCCCCAACCCCTTCTGCAAAAAGAATAACTTTTTGAGGGTTCGTTCTTAAATCAATAAAATCTTCTGCCTCATTGTAATTAGGTACAAAATTTGAATCAGTATTTCTTATATATTGCCAATAGGTTTTTTTAGAGTTTGGAGCTTGAGTTTCTAGCATATATTTAGTTAATCCATTAATTTTTTTATTACTTAATCCATTAATTAATTCGTCATCAAAAGCAATTCTAGTACATAAAACACAATCTTTTGAATCTCCACCACCCCTAGAAAAAACCTGAAGTTTACCTTGCCCCATCATCCACCAACAATCATAAAAAGAATCTGCAAATATTTTTTTAATTTCTTCTTGTTTTTTTAAAATATCTTTACTAACCTGTTTTGTAACATATTTTTCTCCCTTAAAATAATTATCACAATTTCCATTCCTACTTTCACTAATACAAATTTTCTCTGTTTCACAATCTAAAGGTAATTCAATTATGTCAGTTCCACCAACATCTGGAATAGTCGCCTTTTGAATGACAGAAAAATGGCATGCCTCTTTATCTACTTCACCCCCAAAACCATATATTGTAAAAAACAAGGCAATAATTCCAAAACTTACAATTAAAATTATGATTGTAATTATATAATTCATTGTAAGTCCTTTTTTATTTATCATATTATTCATATCACCATTAATCATACATTTGTTAAAGATTTAACTAAAAAATAAGCACCTGTTGCAGCTAATGCAAAAAACAAAACCCAAAGCACTATCTTCATAAATTCCTCCATTGCTCCTAATTTATTTTTTATCATTTTAATTTCAAAGATAATTTATCTGTTTCTTGCGTTATAGTCAATTCAACAATTGAATCTTCAAATTTTAAAGTATGGGTATACTCGGTAGTACTTGAGTATCCAGTCTCAGAAACAGAGGTAGAATCTTCAATAGAATGTATGCTATTTATCATTAAATTTTCCTCAATACCCTTACAAACCCTTAATTCCCTACAAAAAACCTCATTACACATGCATAAACAACTCTTAAACCTTCCAATGCATTCCCCCTCTGGAGGAACATCTTCCCTAATATAGTAACTCTCCAAAAACCAACCAGTAATAGGCTTAACAATAATATCAATCTCATCCAAAGTATATTCAGAACTTTGCAAAAATTCAATTTTTAATTCAATATCATCTAAAACCGCCTCAGCTTTCCTTTCATCATTTACCCTACCAAATATCCCAAACAACTTAGCTCCCAAAGGAACGAGAACAAATAATATAACCAACAATGCAACAAAAATTTTTACTGTTTGTTCACCCAATAAAAATCCTTCTCCTTTTTTATTTAATACTTTTCTCATCTTAGTCAATATAACACTCCCTCATTAAATCAGATTTAATATCCTCTTGTCTAATAACTTCCACCCTACGCACAGGATCATAGAGATAATTATAATCTATCTTTCTCAACTTAATCCATTCTCCATCTGATTGAGACCATTTATACATTATTTGATCTCCTAATGCATAATCTAAATTATTTAAATATTTTAAAATATACTCACTAGAACCCTGACCAACAATTTCCGCATCCAATAATTCAAAATCAGACTCTCTTAGCGCAGTTTCAATCTTATCTTTTACAGTAAAATCAAAATCATTAAAACTACCCTGAGCAACAGTCCACGAATCCCTAATTTTTGCATAATTTTTTTGAGAAGTAGATGAGAGTTGTTTATACACCTCGCCATCCCTGTATTGATAATCTTTTTCATATCCCCAATCAACCAATAGTCCTGAAGAACTCAACTTCATCTCTGTAGTGATATCTCTTGTTTGACCATCACTCAAAGTTATTTGATAAGAAACATTCAGAGGATATTTATCTAGAATCTCCTCTGCAATTCTTGCATTCATAGCCTGGTCATCAACATCCCCCCAACCCCCACTATCCAAATTAAACCATTCCAATTTCTCTTCCCTAACCCCATATTGCTTCAGCCACCAGCCCTCTGCACTCAAATTTTCAACAATAACGCATCTCCCACTCCCATCACTTATTAAAATCTGAACATCCTGTCCGGCAATAACAACTTCCTCCAATAAATTATCTCCACTACCTAATCCAAAATTACTAGGTAAAACATTTTTAAAAAAACTAAACATATCAAACCCCGCCAATGCAGCAATGATCATAATAACTGCCATTAAAACAAGAAACAAAGTTATTAGCTTCTTCATACCTAAACCAAACAGTCCTCTTTTATTTTCCATTTTTTAAAATATTTCTATCTCCTTCCAAATCTAAATAAATCCTTAATATAATCTAAGGTATTTATCCCTTTACTCTTAAGATAAATTGATCCTCCAATTAAAATAATTAAAATTGCAATCCCAATTAACCACTTACCTAATTCTTCAATCTCCATCCCCTTCTTATTCTTAAACATCAACAAACCCTTCCTTCACAATTTAACTCATTAATATCTCCAGCAATAAACTCCTTATCAACTAACTCGCTACAACTAAATTCATCCTTAACTTTTTCACCTTCAAAATAATACTTCACAATTTTTTTCTCACAACAAAATGAATATTCTTGCCCACTACTCACTAAAATATTACATCCCTCAACAACAGAGTCCACATTTGTTTCAGAAAAATAAAGCTGAATAGTTTCAAAAAAATTCCCACTACTTCCAGTAAAAAATAAAATAAGCGTAACAAGAAAAACTAAACTTAAAATAATAATCACCACTGTACTCCAAATCATTTCAAATGCATTCTTACCTGGAATCAAAAATCTAATTTCATCTCTTTTACCCATGATACTAATTAAAAAAAGAATTATTTAAATGTTGGGAAAATAAAAATATTCTAACCTACGCACATTCTAAGGTAAAACAATTCCCGCCAATATACCTAGAGCACTAATTGTTATAAATGCAGTAATTAAATACAATAAAGAACCCCTTCTCAGATTCTTAGCAATATCAAAAGTTTGTTTTAATTTATCTTCCCCTGCATCAACAGTAACTAAAGTAGCAGTTAAAATAAAAATTATCTGAATAATATAAATACCAATCGCAATTTGCATAAAATAAGGCGGAACCATCTTGGTAATATCAAACAATGTAGGAATTTGAGCTCCAAATCCTCCTACCTCTGCCTCTAATTCTCCCGCAGTTAATCCCTCTAGCTTTGCAAGAATGGTTGTAATCATTGCAGCCAAACCAACAACAATACCTGCTAATAAAGGTGCTAAAAAAGTCATATTACTTTTCATATCACTTGAAATATCTGCCAACAAGTCTCTTAATCGCTCATTAATTTTTGAAATATTTCTAACATATTCAGAAATACTCATTAAACTCTGAGCAGCGACCTTTAAACCTTTTTTTACACTCTCAACCAAAATCTTCATACTAGTTGCAATTAAACTTGAAGGATAATAAACTAAAGCACCCCTCTTCGGATTAAAAATAGCACTTTCTAAATCCATCCCCATTGATTGAATATTAGTACTAACAATCCTAAAAAAATTCTCTGTTTTTTGCCCCTTTGTAGATTCAGCAACTTTTGCAAAAGCAATTTCGGCAGGAGTTCCATCCCCTAATCGATTCCCTAATGTAAATAAAGAAGAAGTAAACTCTTTTTCTAAATCCTTAGACTGATCCCTAGTTTTAATTAGATCCTTAGTCCTTGCTGAAAAAGACATTGAAAAAAACAAAGCAATTGAAAAAGGAATAAACAAACTCAATAATAATGCAGGAATTCCAAAAGGCCCAACCGTTTTACTTCCATCCAACCTAAAATCAAAAAACTTTTCACCCAAAACACCTAACCCAATGTCTTTTAAGACATAATCTTCTTGTAACCCTATACTTTGAGGAAGAGAGGTATATCCAAAAATTAAAGGAACAATACCCAATAAAAAGAAGGGAAGACAGATAAAAAAAGCATTCCAATAAGGTTTCTTGGATTTATATTTATAATAATTAGGATTATTTTCCAATAAACTTGTTTCACCATACCCCCCTGGCCTCGTAAGCATTATCTGGCTAGTTAAATAAAATACAAAAAAGGGAATAATAATATCAAATAAAATAAATACATGACTCCATCTAATTGCCCCCTGTAACATTGTAGAGGCAAGAGGTAACAATGCTAAACCTAATGTAGGTAAAACAATCCCTAACATATATAAATTAGTTAATGGGGATTTAATATTATGAGTATATTTTAACATTTTATCATAAACTCCATCTAAAATGACTCTCAAAGATCTCTCCAAAATCTGAATTCTTCTTGCCTCACTTGGTTCATATAAACTTGATTCAATTAAATGAAAACTTTCTACAAACTCCATACTATGCTCTTTCCAAGTTTCAAGATAAACATCGAGACTATCTTTAATTGAACTATATTTCCCAGTCTCAACATCCCAAATAACTTTTTTCAAATCAAAAGATAATGGGGCATCAACATGTTGACTTACAAAACTAATTGCCCTTTCTAAATTTGAAGTATGTTTCATATAAACAACAGTATACAAAATAGCAGGAACCATCTGGCTACTAGCCTTTAACCTCCATTTAGTTGCTAATCGTCCAGGCATAGAATAAAAATAATAGAAAACAAAAGCAGCAGCAAATAAAATTAATCCTAAAATTAGAAATGAAAAATCAACATTAAATAACATCCAAACACCGATAGTTAATAATACTCCTAAAAATGAAAAAGCAAGAAACCCAGTAATAGCTAATCCAACTGCTTCCCCCGGGGTAACATCTAAATGAGCTCCAGTTAAATCTTTTTGAAGCCTATCTTCATCTTTTTTAGCTAATTTTAATTTAATAAAACCCCCAAAAGTTTTAGTCCAATTTTCATATCTTGAAAGCTCAGGCATCATATCTTGTTTAAACTGAATAAACTCTTGCGAAAAATTTCCCCCCTTACCCGAAGGACTACTATTTGCAAAAGGTTGATCATAGTCCCCCATCTGCTGCTCAATTTTTTTAGAATATTTTTTCAAAATATCTTTTACATTATCTTCAACCATTTAATTCACCCTTTTTTAGATACTAAAATCTAATATAAAAATAGAAATATAATTAATAAACCTTGTTAAAAGACATTTAAAAAATTTAGTTTAAAATTTTTTCAATAATTTCTATAGAAATCCCTAATTTTTTAGCAAAAATATTTTTATCAAAAGTTTCATTAACCTTAAATAATTTTTCCTCTAAAACTCCCATCCCCAATAATATCCCATTATCTGCCTTTTCAACAACTCCATCTTCAATTAACCAATGGCTATAACCCTTAGAGGTTGGATTAACTCCAATAAACCCAGTTTCATAAGATTCTAGTTTGGGATCATTAAAAACATAAACTTCTAATATTTGCCGAGGAGCATTCATCATTCCATCCTCATTCTTAAAGGCATTAACACTAATTTCTCTATCTCGAAAAGTAAGATATTTCATAGAATATCAAAAATAATTTGATTTAAAAAAATTATGGAGTTTTAATATATCTTTAAACTAGATTCCAACCTCAAAATTATTTGAAAACCAATCCCAATTCATTTGAGATTTCTCTAATCTCCTTAATTTTTTAGTTTTTTTATCAAATCGTAATCCCGTCCTAAACTCTCCAAGCCGAGTTAATAAGATCGTTGTTTGAGGGATCTATTTTTCATAAAAAAGAAAAACAAAAGAGGTTTAAAAAAATTAGATTATATCTTCTTCCCTCTAACTTGTTCCATTAACCAACTCTGCCATTTCGGAAATACCTTTTCGCCCACAGGCAAACCCACATCTTCCTGAACTTCCTTAGAAAACTGATGAAACATATTATTTGACAAACTATTAAATCCACTTTCTAAAATCTCTGGTTTTTTTAATTTCTCACTAACATCAACTAACTCTTGTTTTATTTTTCCTCTTAATAAAATATTATCATAAACTGCATCCCAATCTCCAGCCCATCCCTTAACATTTGCAGCAATTGATTTAATAATTTCAGAATCTCCATTAATTAATTCCTCTGTAGGCTCTAATTCATCCTTTTCAACATTATATTTCAATAAATCAACAAATCCACCTTCTTGTTCCGGATCTTTTGTCCAGTGTTTCCTTACTTCTGTTAACTGAACCATCCTCTTTATACTCCTTAACCCATCAGGAGTTTTAACAGGATTTGCAACAATAACACAATCAGTTGCCTTAAATGAAGTAACTGGAACTCCCAAGTCATTTACAACCCTATCAAAAACGCCATAAGGACTTGCACCGTGAATTGTACCCGCAACAACATTAGCTAAAGCACCAACCCTCATTGCCTCATACAATGCTTTTGCCTCTAAACTCCTTACTTCTCCAACAATTAAAGACGAATCCCCTAATCTTAATGAAGTCCTAATGCCCTCATCTGCACCAATTTCAGTACTCGTTTTTAATAAACTACTTCTAACTTTCATTCTTAAAATATCATATTTTAATTTTCTTAATGCAACAACGGGTAATTCCAAAGTATCTTCTATAACAATTACTCTAAATTTAGGCATAATCTCCAACATTAAACTACCCAACAATGAAGTCTTTCCAGCGCTCCTAGTTCCCGCAACCAATAAAGTTCTACTCCCATCAACTAAAAAACTCAATAAACCTGCAGAAAAACTATTAAGCATTTTATGTTTAATGAATAAAGGCAAAGTCCAAGGATCTTCCCTGTGCCTTCTAATAGCATAAGCCAAGCCCCTTGGAGAAAGAGGCTGTTGAATGATTGCTATTCTCGCCCTTATATTTCCCAAACTCAAATCTGTATCTAAAACTGGATTTGCTTCATCTAATGGTCTACCTGAAATCATTCTAAATTTAGCTGCCCAAGAATCTGCATCTTCCCTACTCGGAACAATATTTGTAATACATTCATCAAACCGAGAATGTCTTAAAAAAATAGGATTAGATGAAATAGGTGCATTTAGAACAATATCCTGCAAATTTGTATCTTGAAGTAACACCTCAATTAAACCAAACCCGATAGTATGCCTTACTAAAATATTTGCTAATTTATTCAAATCAGCATAATCTAATTTAATATTTTTTCCCTCAGAAAGTTCACCCAGTAAATCCCTAGCTACATTAAAAAAAACTTGCCTAGTTTTTTCAGGATCTGTAAATTCTTCTGCTTTAGGTTGATGTTCTATTAAAACATTTCTAGCTAAATTTAATAATTCTTGTTTATTTTCATCCAAAGAATACTCCGGAGGCAAAATATGATAAATATATTTTGCTTCTTCTTTTCTTTTCAAAATAGTTACAAGAGATTTGTCGCCCCCTTTCCCAATATTATATTGATGAACAATATCTGCATCATCAGGTAATGCTGAAACCAATCTAGTAAATGTAAAGTTAGGAATTATATCCGCCCTTAAGATATTATGGTATATATCTCTCCTGCCAAAAGAATAACTTGGAAAAAATTCTTCTGCCGTTTTAATTAATTTCAATTTTTCAATCAAATCTAAAAATTTTTCTAATAACCTAATGTAACTAACCTGATCCAATCTTAAATCCTCTGAAGTTGTTTCAAGATTTATTTTTTCTTCTCTTAAAAACCTCTTTAACTCAAAGTAGCAGGCAATAGGATCTCGCTTTAGGGTCATTAAAAGATAAGCAACATCATCATACCTTTGAGACAAATATTCTGAATTCATAATGGACAACTTAAAAGGAGAAAGTATTTTTTCTTGTTTTGTCAAAAAAATATAAGCATTAGCAATTTCTTGTAATAAAAAAACTTGGGCGGGATTATAACTATAATTTCTTTGCTGAACAAAAACAAGTCTAGATATATTTGGTGCTTTAATCAATAAATCTAATGCCATTTCCATTACGTTAGCGTCTGCAGCTAAATTTGGAACCTCTCCAGCACCAAGATAATTAACATACATAACCTGAGCGCCAGACTCTCTAATTGCCTCATAAGAATACAATGGAGTTCCAGGTTTAAAAAGCATTTTTATCCTCCAGATAGAAATTAATCTTTTTTAATTTATTAAATAACATTTTCCTCTTTTACCTCAAATAAATAAACATAAATTTAGTATTAAAATTTATGTATAATCCTTTCAATAAATTATCCCTTATAAAAACAATTTTAAACCCTCAAACACTTCTATTCTTATAAAAAAGAGAAAATGGCAGAAGAACAAACACAAGACCCTACAAATGCTTATCTTGCAGATTTTGGAACTAGATTAAATGAGATTGAAGAAAAACAAAGGCTCATTAAAAATAGGGCGATGTTAATTGGAGAAAATCTCATTAGCACCAAAGAAGATTTCTTAAAATTAGAATCTCAATTTAAAAAACAATTAAATCAAATAAATTTAGAAATAACATCTATGAAACAATTAATGACACGAATAGTAAATGAAATGTCTAATTTTGCTAGAAAACCTGAAATAGAAATACTAGAAAGACAAATGAAAATGTTTCAACCATTAGATGTAGCGAGAATTAAAGATGTTAAAGAAATTGTAAGGGAGGAAATGAAAAAAAAGGATTAGAAACTATCTTAAATAAAGATATATCTAAGGGATCTTAATGCCTTAGATTAGTTAAGATTTATTAACTCTAAAACTTTAATTTTATAATGGCCACATTAGAAAGAGTAACTCAATTGCAACAAGAAGGACAATCAGATCCCCAAATAATTCAAACACTTCAACAAGAAGGAGTTTCTCCAAATGAAATAAATGAGGCACTTTCTCAATCAAAAATTAAATCCGCAATATCTAGCGAACAACCTGCAGAAGCTATGCCCACAACACCAGAACAACCTATCGCTATGCCTGCTCAACCCGGAATGCAAGCAAGTATGACTCAACCAGGAGCTATACCCCCTCCGCCAGGAGCTATGTCTACAATACCAGAACAACCTGGTGCTATGCTACCACAACCGGGTGCTATGCCTGCTCAACCCGGAATGCAAGCAAGTATGACTCAACCAGGAGCTATACCCCCCCCACCAGGAACTATACCCCCTCAACCAACAGATTATCAAACCTACCCCGAAGAAGCTGGAGGATACGAACAACCAGGAACTTATGGACCCGAAGGAACTTATGGAGATGAATATTATGGTGGTAGTGGTGGTGGTGGAGCAGATATAGAAACAATAAATGAAATTTCAGAACAAATTGTTGAAGAAAAAACTGCAAAAATAAAAAGGCAGGTTTCTTCATTTTCAAGATTTCAAGAAGAAATTCAATTAGAAAATCAACGATTAAGCAAAAGAATTAAAAAAATTGAAGATACTATTAATGAATTACAAATGGCAATTATTGGAAAAATAGGAGAATATGGAAAAGATATTCAAAATATTTCAAAAGAAATGCATACCACCCAAGATTCTTTCTCAAAAATATTAAATCCATTAGCGGATACAATTAGAAAGGTAGAGTCATTAAAAGATAAGTCTAAAGAAAAAACTACTAAAAAAGATTCAAAGAAAAAATCAAAAAAATAATAATTAAGCCCTTAACAACTGACTATCATTTCTTCGTTCATAATTTCCCTTAGGCAAAGGCATAATCTTTAACTCACCCTCAATAGTGATTTTGGTCTTAGTATCATAAACCCCATCATTATAAAAGTTATCTTCATACCTAATCATTTTTTTTAGTTTTCCATCTAATCCATAAACCCTAATACTAATCGGATCTCCCTTTTTTTGAGTCTCACTGACCCGATAAGAATCTCCCGAATCTAATCCCAGAATTTTAGATATTTGATTAGAACACCTAGTAAATCTTCCCACTTCTCCATTCATGGTAGATTGACAACCCACGCTTCCAATACCAATTAATAAACCCACCAAACCAGTAATTAGTTTTTTTCTCATAAATATCAACTAAAAATAGATTATTTAAATAAATATATGCTAAAAAAATTACTTTTTAGTTAAAACCCATGCAACAATTGCAGAGATTAACAATAACAAAAAACTTCCAGCAAATTTTGAAGAACTAAAAAAATCATATAATTGCGTACCAATTCCCTCTTGTCCAACATCTCCTGAAGTAATAATTAAATCTGGATGAAACACAGGATTAAATACTTTAATCGCTGCAATTAAAAAAATTATAATTAAGATAACCACAACAATCCACGCAAATGTTGGAGTCATTATTTTATCTAAGCCCTTAGTTGAAAATCCTGCAATTAATAATACCAAAAATACAACAACCAACAACACTACAAACCAAGGGATAATTGTCTTAACAAATAAATCCACAGATGAAAAACTCATAAAAATAACAGCCATAATAAATGCAATTAAAAAATGTAAATATTTATTTTCACCTAGGATCTTAGTAAAACCCAATATAATAAAAACAATCAAAGTTACAAATAAAAAACTAAATATAGGCATAAAAAATTCAAGTCCAGATATATCAATTGCCATTTTAAATTATTTCATTCTCCTCTTTATTTCCCATCATTTTTACCTGAAACAATAATGGAAACTAATGCACCAATGATAAGTAATCCTACAATAATTGTGGGGATCCAATCTCCTCCAGAATAACCACCTAACCAACCAAAATCAGTAATAGTATACATCATTACAACAATAAAAATGAAAGCGCCTAATCCAAAGAAAACCCATTTCTGAATATTAGGCTTATCTGTAACAATTCCCATTAAAATAATTGCAACTAATAATACTGAAAGCCCAACACCAGCATAAGGAAAAATAGTAGCAAAAAATTCTTGGACATATCCAAACTGCAAAGACAATAAAGCCATTGATAATGCAATAACAACATTAACCCCCTTATTCTCTCCTAAAAATCTGCTAGTACTTAATATCCCATAAACAATAGCAAAAACCATTAAAGCTGGAAGTAGAAAACTAAAAACACCCATCTCTTCCCAAGCAGCTAAAATATCATAAATGTTTATTGCCATTTTACACCTTTTAATATATTAATTATTTTCTATTTAAATACCTTTTGTATTAACCACTACTACTTCCACTTGAAGATCTTCCCTTATCGACTAAAACTGCAATTACCGCAACAGCAATAATAATCAAAATAAAAACATTAAACCAGAGAGTAACTGCATTATTTCCTTCAAATAAAAATTCATAAATATAATCCCACCACCCTGCAATATACAACATGAAAGTAGCTAAAGCCAATCCCAGAATAATCACCAATCCAATTTTGACACCCTTGTGCAAAACATCGCCTTCTTTACTCCCCCAAACAAACCCATACATTAACATAAAAACCAACAATACTACTGCTGAAATCGCCAAAAAAGGCATTAATTGAACTACGAAATTATTTGCAAAAGGAAAAACAACAAACATTAAACCCACAACCAATCCCACAATTGCATTAATCTGCTTAGTATCATCTCCCAATAATTTTGTCTTCTGTAAAATTGCAAATATCAATGTAAAAACCAAAACAAAAGGCAAAATATACTTCTGAAAAATAGGTAATGTCAATAATGTATCCTCAACAACCATAATCACATTTCAGGAGTTGCAACACTATCGGCCCCTTCATCAGATAAATCAACTGTTTGTTCAACTGTTTCATCACCCTCTTCTAAAGGCAGATTAGCTCTGCTCACAATAACAATATCTCCAACAGCCTTCACAAACTGATGAGGTATTATCACTCCTTTTGCACCTCCAAGGAAACTTCCCATTGAGCCTGAAATTCTAATTCTCCAACTATCCACCTTGTTCTCAATTAAATTAGTTTCTTCAATTTCACCAAAATAATCTCCAGTATCTGTAAATACTTTCTTATTAATTACATCTGTTATCTTTTTTATTTTCATTTTTATACTTCAAAATAGCATAAATCGTTTAAATACTTTTCTGTAGTTCAAGCTACCCATCCAATAAATTTATATAAATATCAAACCTAATTCTAACATGTTTAATAGAAAAGAGATTGCTTGGATAATCATTGTAGCATTAATATTCGGATTCTTAATTGCATTTTCATATGAATCTGAATCTGAATCTGAATCTGAAGCATTAATTTTTAATGATTCTTTAATTGTTTTTCTAATTTCATTTCTAATAATTTTAACAAGTGTTTTTATTAAAAAATTAGCTGCAAAATATTTTTCGGTAGACATCCAATTTCAGATATGGAAATTTAAAAGATATGGGTGGTATACACGAAGTCATTTTAAAAAACCAATACCTATTGGATTAATCCTCCCATTTTTCTTAACAATAATGTCCTTGGGAATTATTAAACCATTTACATTTTTACAATTTAAATCAAAACCCGCAATAACAAGAATTTTAAAAAAACGGGGAGCCCATAGGAGAGAAGAAGTAAATGAATCAGATATAGCATTCATCTCTGCTTGGGGATTATGGGGATTAATTGTCTTAGCGATAATAGGCTCACTAATCAATTTTCCAGACTTAACAAAGTATGCTATTTACTTTGGAATTTGGAATCTTTTACCAATTAGTAACCTCGACGGTGCAAAACTTTTCTTTGGAAGTTTATTTAATTGGATTTTATTAGTTATTGCATATATCATTGCATTACTAGTTATCATAATTTAATTAACTAAATCTTAATAAACAAATTACAATTTCTTAATCAAAATGCCCTACAAAACCCTCCAAAATTTAAAACCAAGAAAATACCAACAAGATATATTTGAAAATTGCAAAGATAAAAGCTGTTTAGTAATCCTCCCCACAGGGATTGGAAAAACATTAATTGCATTAATGCTTGCAATTCATACCCAAAAAAGAAACCCTGGAACAAAAACATTATTTCTTGCACCTACAAGACCCTTAGCAGAACAACATTTAGAATATTTTAAAAAAAATCTTCCAGAACTTTTCGCAGACATGACTCTTTTTACTGGAAAAATAAACGCTCAAAAAAGAAAACAAATATGGCAAACAGCAGATATTATATTCTCAACACCTCAATGTATTGGGAATGATTTGAAAAAAAATCTTTATGATCTTTCAGAGGTTTCACTTTTAATAGAAGATGAATGTCACCGTTGTCTAAAAAATTATGCATATACCTATATTGCGGAGAGGTACAAAGAGCAAGCAAATCTCCCCCAAATCTTAGGATTAACTGCTTCCCCTGGAACAGATAAAGAAACAATAAAACAAGTAGCAATAAATTTAGGAATCAAATCAATTGAATTAAGAACCAGAGAAAGTGAAGACGTAAAAGAATATTTACAAGAATTAGAATTTGAAATAATTAAACTAGAATTTCCCGAAGAATTTAAAAAAATATCCCAACCAATAAAAGAACTTTATGAAAGAAAAATTCAAGAATTGAAAAATAGAAAACTTTTATTCAAACCTGCGAATAAAATGACATTATTAGAACTTCAAGGAAATTTAATGAATTCATTAAGAAGAGGTAGTAAAAACTTTCATATATTTGGAGGAATTACTGCTTGTACTCAAGCACTTAAATTAACCCACCTAATAGAATTAATAGAAACCCAGACATTATTCACTGCTAATAATTATATTAAATCAATTTTTGAACAAGCAAGAGAAAATAAATCTAAAGCGGTTAAGCAAATAATAAACCGGCCTGAATTTAATGAAGCATACATTGGCATAACAGAACTAATAACCCGAAAACTTGAACATCCAAAACTTCTACAATTAAAAGATCTCGTAGAAACTGCAATTAAGGAAAATCCAAAAACAAAAATAATTGTTTTCTCACAATACAGGGATACGGTCCTAAAAATATCTCAAGAACTAAACAAAATTCCAAACATTAAAGCAAAAATTTTTGTTGGACAAACAAAAAAGGGTGAAACCGGTTCTTCTCAAAAAGAACAACAACAAATTATGAATGAATTTAGAACCGGAGAAATAAACCTTATAGCTGCAACATCAATTGCAGAAGAAGGATTAGATATTCCAGAAGTTAATTCAGTTATTTTTTATGAAACAATCCCTTCAGCAATCCGTTCAATTCAAAGAAGAGGACGAACAGCCAGGCTGATGAAAGGGAAATTAGTAATCCTAATAACAAAAGACACCTTAGATGAAATATTTTATTATTCCTCAAAAGCAAAAGAAAAAAGAATGCATAATGCAATTGAGGCAGTTAAACAGGATTTAGATGATGGAAAAGAATTAACCTTAAAAGAAAAAAAGCCTGAACAAAAAAGATTATTCGAATAATTTAAAAATAAGATTTCATTAAACTAAACTATGAAAAGACCTCTCAATAAAATTAATAAGTTTGAAATAAAACATAAAATAATATCTTTCTTAATTATTTTAATTAGCACAATAATCATAACAAGATTAATTACATTCATCATAGATCCTAACTTCATAATCAGGGGATATGAACTTCACCACTTTCATTATGGAATACTCCTATTAATAATCACAAGCCTTTTAATGTTATACAAAAAAGGGAAATTCCCATTACATTTAATCTTAACTGCAATATCTATTGGACTAATCATAGATGAATTATTTTTTATATCTGCAAAAGTGCGTAGCGCAACCATAACATATCCTTCGACATTTTTTCCATCAATAGCTATTGGAATAATTATAATATTAATCGTAGAAGCAATTTACTATAGCACACTACATTCATCAAAAGATAAAAACAAATATAATAATAAATTTTTAGAATAATTTATTCTCTAAACCAAAATCATATAAACTTCTTTCAACTTATTATCCCATGCCATTCCTCAACCCATTCTCCAAAACCAAACGAAAATCTAAAAAATATAAACCTAAGATAAAACCAAAAATAATTGCAGACATTCATGAAAAAAATTCTCTTGTTATTGCAGAACTTCATTCAAACAAGGATATCGAATTAGAAACAAAACATCTTAAAATTGCAGACTATCTTGTAGGCAAAATAGCAATTGAAAGAAAAACAGTTCAAGATTTCATTTCGTCAATGTTAAGCAAACGGCTTCTTCAGCAATTAAAACATCTACAAAAGTATAAACAAAATCTTCTTATCATCGAGGGAATAGATGAACAAGAATTATACTCAAAAGAAACAAAACTAAATCCCAATGCAATCAGAGGATTTATCCTCTCAATCTCATTAAATTATAATGTCCCAATAATCATGACTCAAAATTATGAAGATACTGCAAATTACTTAATCACATTAGCAAAACAACAACTAAAAAAACCAGCCCCGACAACATTTCATTCAAGAATTCCTCAAACACCCTCAGAACAAAAACAATATATTTTAGAATCTTTCCCAAACATAGGCCCCATTAAAGCAAAAAAACTTCTTGAAAAATTCAAAACACTATTAAATGTTTTTAATGCAAAAGAAGAAGAATTAGAAGAAATATTAAAAGCTAAAAATAAAGAGTTTAAGAAATTATTAGACTATTAACTTTTAACTCATTTATATCATCTCTGCCAACAATCTTGCCCCTAACTTAACACTTATCCCATTAAAATCTTTATTAGGATTTATCCCTACAATATCTCCCCCTCGAAAATTATCTAATAATGCCAATCTTTTAATAAAATAAATTAAATCATTACTACTTAATCCTCCTACCTCTAAATTATTAACCCCAGGCACAAATCCCGGATCAACACAATCCATGTCTAGATTAATATAAAAACCACTACTTTCTCTTGCTCTTTCCATAACAATATCACAAACTCCACGTAAATCTTCTCTCAAAACATCCATCTTAATCCAAACAATCTTATATTTATTAATAAATTCTATTTCTTCCTGATTCAAATTTCTAGCAGAAATTAAAATAATATTACGCAACCCCTCTTCGACAATTTTTCTTAACCACCCCCTACAAATACCCTCTTCCTCACCTACATCTGCATGAGCATCAAAAACAATCAATAAAGGATTTTTCTCAGTTTTTAAAAATGAATTTAGAATAGGATAACTAATACTCTCATCTCCCCCTACAAAAATAGCCTTATCATGTTTATAAAAAACTTCTTCAGAATTTTTTTTAATTAACCAACTAGCTTCTATTAAATTATCTAAATCAACATGAATTTCTTCCAAATTCAATTTATCAAAATAAATTAATTCTCCATTTTCCTTAGACTTAATTTTCTTTAATTCATTCAATATCTCTCTGGGTGAATTTTCACATCCTGTTTTTTCAATATCTAAACCAATTCTAATTAACTGCATGTTAATTTAACTCAGTTAAACTCATTTATAATCATTTTGGAAAAAATAGTTTCAAATTTCAACCATTGATTTTTATAATAAAAATGTTATTTAAAAGAAAGTTTAAACATTTATTAAACTAATAAAAGGAGGTTAAAACATGGAAAAAAATTGGTTAAGTTGGACAACTATTATCCTAATTATTATAGGTGCATTAAATTGGGGTTTAGTAGGAATTTTTGAATGGAATCTCGTAAGTGCAATTTTTGGTTCAATTATGTGGCTTGAAAGAACCATATATATCTTAGTAGGATTAGCAGGGATAATTGAATTAATAATGTTATTCAAAGAATAATTATTTTTTATTTATAAATTAGAAAATTTATTCAGGAATTAATGCAGTGAAACTATACCCTTTAAGATTACTTAATTCCTGAACCTGTTTTAATTTGACAGAATTAATTTTATTTTCAAATTCATAAAACTCTTTAGCATTACCTGCAAGTTCTTCTTGTAACAATCCCACCATAGTACTATCTGTCTTTTCTAAACTTATTTCCCTCAGCCCAATTATTCTCTCTTTTGCTTCATCAAAATCTTTCTTTTTTAAATTTTTTAATTTTCTAATTTCTTTTAAAACTAATTCTTTAATCTCTTTAATTTTTTCTTTAACAGTTCCCGCATAAATTATTTCATATGCATAATCTTTAGACTGCTCCAGATCACTTTTAATAGCATAACACAAACCTCTTTTTTCCCTTATTTCTTGAAACAATCTACTACTCATTCCTCCACCTAAAATTGAATCAAAAACCTCTGCAGCATATCTCCCACTATCTCCTAACTTAGGCATATGAAACCCTAAAACCTCATGAGCTTGATCAATACCTTTTCTTTTTTCAATCACCTCTCCATTCTTCGGAATAATTGGGATTGAATTTATTTTCCTATTAATCTTTGAAAAATTTTTAGCTTCTTCTAAAACCTCTTCCCATTCAACATTTCCAACAACACTTAAAATCATATTATTTGTTGAATAGATTGAATTAAACAAATCAACAACTTTTTCCCTGCTCAATCCTGCAACAGTTTGATGAGTCCCCGCAATAGACAATCCAAATGGTTTCTCGTACAACATTTCTTTCAATTTCTCCAACACATGAGTACTAGGATTATCATGATACATTTTAATCTCTTCTAAAATAACCTTCCTCTCTCGCTCTAAGGCTTCTTTCTCAAATAAAGGATTAGAAACCAAATCTCTTGAAACATCTATTCCTAATTGAAAATGTTTTGCAGGAATTTTATTCCAATAACAGGTTATTTCTTCACCAGTAAATGCATTCAAAACCCCTCCTTTCCCTTCAATATCCCTTGGAATATCCTGGACAGTCCTATTCTTAGTTCCTTTAAAAACAAGATGTTCAATAAAATGACTAATCCCCTTTATTTTTTCACTTTCATATTGAGCCCCAAATTTAACAGAACTAGAAATACTTACCACAGGACCTTCTCTTTTTTCAAATAACACTGTTAAGCCATTATCCAATCTTTTACGATTAAATTCCACATCTTTTATCATAATAATTAAAAAAAGAATTCAAGGTTTATTAAGTTAATCCTAATTAAAAAACTATAAACTACAAAACCTTTCAATCATCCACTTGTTTCTAACTTCTGGATGGAACAAAACTCCATAAATAGATTTTCTATTATGCTTAATTGCCTGAACGATATCATTTTTAGCCATAACATTAAACTGCCCAGAAAATTCAATATAATTATTGTGTAATTGATAAACCTCTCTAACACCCTCTGAATCATAAAATTTACTATGAAACGTAATCTTATTCAATCCAATTTCTATTTTTTCTTTTAATTTTCCATTAAAAATCAAGCCGATTATCTGCATTCCCCCACAAATCCCATAAATTGGTTTTTTATAATCCTTAACCCATTTAAATTTATCGACATTTTCTAAGAATAAATTATCATTCAAACTAGTTCCGCAAATAATTATTTTATCAGGTTTTTTTAAATCATTTTCTTCTAATTTATCGTAATCCTTAACAAAATATTTTAAATCATTTTTAATTAAAATATCTTCAATGGGTTTTACAAACTCAAAATAATGTAATTTTTCCTTACAAATATTTATTAAAAGTATCATTCTACGTCTATCTCCAATCTCCAAGAATTTTCCTCTCCTGAAACTTCTCCTCTTTTAATTTTCAACCCTCTTTTGAATAAAGGACAGTTCAAAACAAAACTTTCAAATTCTCCCCCCTCTCCCGCAGGATTTATCTTATATTTTTCCCACATTTTTTTAATCTCTTCGATAAAAGGTTTATCAATTTTTCTTTCTAACCATTTTTCATCAAGAGGATATGCAAAAACTCCTGTAATAATTATCTCAAAATCATTTTCAATCAAATCCCCAAGTAACTCAAATTGATCTTTTTGCCATAGAGGATTAAAGCATTCTATTCCTAATTTATTGCAAATCCTTTGCACTCTAGAAGCCTGATAAACACTCTCAACCGCACCCGTAACAACCCCCTCAATGCCATATTTATCTATTCCCGCCCTAATTGCCCTCTCCAAATCCTTTAATTCAATCTCCTTCTCCCCTTTAGTCTTTTGAATAATTAAAGGAATATCCATAACTTCCGCTTGTTTCTCTACCTTCAAAATAGAAGGCGTATGGAACATAAAGCTTTCAAGATTTTCAGAAACAACACTAATCAAACAACTAATTTCATAACCTGCTTGTTTTGCTAAATAACCTGCAAGCATACTATCCTTCCCGCCACTAAATAAAAGTCCAAGTTTCATAAAAAAGAAAAGAAAAAGTAGTTTAAAATTTTAACCCCTACAGTCAGTTCTGCCTAAATTAACAGAAACTAAATATAATTTCTTAACATTACTACCCCAATTATTTTGTCGTGCAAGATATACATCAAAAATATCTACTGCTCCATTTTTACTAACATCTGCACCATTACACCACTTTTCTGCGCCTAATCCTTTCAAGCTAGCTAAACCTTCATTCAGGGCTAAATCTTCATCTATGGGCGCATTCGCAACCACAAAGAGAAGATTCAATAATAATAATCCTGCAAAAACTGCAGTTCCAACCACGAACCAAATAAATTTCTTTTTAGTTTTTTTAATTTTAGAAACTACTTTTTTATGTTTAACCTTTTTAACTTGTTTAGGTTTCACCTTAACAGCTTTCTTTTTAGCTACTTTTTTCTTAACCACACTCTTTTTAGCATTCCCCTTTTTCATAATAATCTAAAGTCAATATCTTTTATAAATGTTTTCGAATTAAATTAATTAAAAAGATTTTTTATACGATCCCAAAAACTTAAAGAAGGTAAACCTAAAGTTCCGTCCCCCAGATAGTCATCATCTGAACTATTTGTTGAGATACAAGCCCCTGTTCCCTGCCCACAAACATAACCGTTAGGACAAGAAAAATTTTGATTATAACCCGTACTGCTATTACACCAATATTCTAACAAAACATTATAAGAAAGACATGTGTCTATTCCATTCATATTACTTGAACTAAGAGTTCCTTTTACAAACAAATTAAGACCTCCATCAGTATCTGTGCAATAAGATCCATTTGATACAGCATTAACACATTTATTATTAACACAAACTTCTCCAATTACACAATTATTATCACTGACACATTCAGGACCGCCCCCTTCAACGCAAGCCCCATCATCACACCAGCTTGGACATTCATAAAAATCTACATAACGAAAACCATTTTCACAAAAAAATTCTTGTAAAGAATTCTCAGTTTGAGGGGTTCCCCCAATATTTGCATCTTTACCACAAATATCTTCTAAAGTATTATTAATGGCACCTGTAGTTCCTTTAACATAATAATCCAATCCACCATCACTATCTGTACAACCAATAACATTAGTTTCATTTTGTTCAATAATACATTCCCCATTCAAACAACCATTTGGACAAACCAAAGTACACCCCCCACCACCACTAGATGAACAAATAGAATTCAAAGTTCCTGGAAAATTACAAAAATAAGTTACAGTACTAACACAGGCAGAACCATTTGAACAATAGCTATTATGAATGTCTTCCCCACAATCTAAATTATTATAACAAGATATATTAAGATCTGCAACACATTCTCCATTCAAACAACCATTTGAACAACTACTACATCCAACACCTCCACCATTAGAAAAACATTCTCCCGTTAGATTACTACAATCATACATACCTACAGATTGACATGAGTTTCCTTCTTCACTACAATATCTATCTCCATAAACATTAGGGCAATCTTCAGACGTAATACATGATGGATTAGTTATGTTTAATTCAATAACTTGAAGTAATCCTGAAGTAACACTATTAGAACTAATACCGGAGTTTACTATAAAATAATATTCTGAATTTCCCTGGATGTCTCCTTCATCTGAAACCTCCCAAAAACCACCAGTATAAATTCCAACAACAGTATCTATATAATCATCAAAGATAAAATCATCCTCCCAAATTTGAAAAACAACAGTTTCTCCAACATTACAATTCTCACCTTCAACATACATACTAACTAAACTTCCAATAGATGCTTCATCAACACTCCAATAGGCATTTGTAAGCATGCAAGATTGATTAATTAAAGGTACTTCACAATCCACAGGACAGCTTCTGGTGTCTTCTCCTAAAAAGAATTCAGCACTCTGTTCACCACCAGCAAAAGCTTGATAAGTTATATCCTTAACATAAAAGATTATTCCATTAGATAATCGATAAGTATCTCTTTCGTCTAATTTATTAGTATTTTCTCCATTAATTGTAAACATAGCTTCATTAAAAGCTGAGACAAACACCTCAACAGTATAGGATAAACCTTTATAATTAACATTTATTACTTCATTATTTTGAATTTCTCTTTCTTCAGATATTCCTGCGCATATCCCATCACCACAAGTAGTGTTAGGCTCAACATCAACACAAACACCCTCTAAACAATTAGGACAATTCCGATATTTTTCTTTATTTAAAAAAGGTTCATTAAGCAAAACAATATCAAAATCATCATTAACAGCAGAAGAAACATTTATAAAATTCCAAGTTTTTCCATCTAGCTTAAGATTAAAACTACCATCAAAATTTAATGCAACCTCACTAGTGGAATTTATTCTCATATCTTCAATAGTAACTTGAGGGTTAGTATCAGTAATTTTATCAGCTCCCTTATATTGTAATTCTATATCTTCTCCATAACTACTTATAAAAAAATATTGATTCTTCTTTATTTTACTATCACAAAAATGTTCATATAAATCATTGCTATAGGATCCACAATAATCTAAATGTTCTTCACTTAATATCCCTGTTCCTTTAACAAAATAATTCAATCCACCATCACTATCTATACAATAAGTTTCATTTTGTTCACCAACACAAGCCCCATTTAAACAACCATTTGGACAAATATTATCAAATTCAGTTCCAAAAATATAATGTCCATTTCTCCTACCATTCACACAATATTTTTCTATGATACCACAATTTAAATTAGGATCTATACAAGATCCTACTTGAGATCCATTTAATGTACAATAATCATAAAAAGGTACTAAATCCAAATAATCTTGAACCCATCCATATTCAAAATAATTCAATCCACCGTCACTATCTATACAATAAGTTTCATTTGTTGAATTAGTTCCATTATTTTCTAAATTAGATAACTCTAAATTAATTAAATAAGGTGTTAACTCATTTCGAGTCTCAGAAATCTCCTTCCCATCTAAAATAAAAAACAAAGCAAATATAAAAATAATTGCAATTAATAATCCTCTTCTAACTTTTAACCCCTCTTTCATTATAATAACAAACCAATATCTTTTATAAATGTTTTCGAATTAAATTGATCCATTACTTTTTTTCTTTTTCTTTTTCTTTTTCTTTTTCTTTCTATTTTTCTTTTTTAATTTTTTAGATTCATTTTTCTTCCGTCTTTTTATCTTCATCCCAATTAAAATAATTAATATAATTAGAAAAATCAATCCGCCAAAACTTATTAGAAAAATTAAATTATTTCCCCCACTCAAACTAGCCAAAGCCCCCTCTAATTCATTAATTTCAAAGCTCCCAATATTTTTCTGTCCAATAAAAATATCTTTTTCATCTTCAACAATCCTTAAGCTAACATCAACCTCTTTAGAACTTGCACTAACACTAATAAAACCAAAACTAATATAACTAAACAAAATAAAAAATCCCAAAACTAATCCTAATATTTTTTTCATCTTCACTTATTACAAATAATCTAAACAAAAAACAAAACAAAAAACAATTATCTAATTATCTATTTAACAGATTGAACTGGTTTCTTAACGGGCTGAGCAGGTTTCTGGGTAGTATCAATAGATGTTTCCTTTCTACTCTTAATAATCAACCAAACAACTGCAACTAATGCAATTACTGCGATTATTCCTAAGATTATCCATCCAATACCTAATTCCTTGCTAGTATCCGCTTCAGGAGGTTGTTCAACAACAACTATCTTAAAATATCTAGCTAGACCTAGCTCTATTTGAATCATACCCTCTTCTTCAGTGCCTAAAGCCATAGGATCAAATGTAATATGTGCATCATATTCTGTTCCAATAACTGCATCATCAGGAATAGCAACTCTCACTCCAACATCTACTCCATCTGTAACACCAAAAGGAACTAAATATTCCAAATCACCGTCAGTTAAACTAACAACTTCACTTCCTTCAACAATACTCGCTTCAAACTTAACATCATCACCTTCTCCAGCCATATTTTGCAAATTTAAAACAAAATCCTTTATTTCACCAGGATATGCTTCTAAAGGATTTCTAGAAGTATAAGTCCCAGAAACAGATATAGCACTAACAAAAGAAACTAAAAACAAAGTTAAAAATACTACTACGAAAAAATTCTTCATCACACTCTTTTTTTTATTTATCATTTTTATTTTAAAAAGCAATATTCCATGCCTCTCCTGTTTCAACTGTTGAATAAGCTCCGGGAAGTAATCCTACATCAATACTTGCCATACAAAAGTAAACAGTTCTCTGGCCATCTA
>Ga0075122_10000380_pt1 | contig 36011 bp, 56 predicted proteins | sample AntAceMetag02UKB_FD_69790 | JGI IMG/M metagenome (GOLD analysis project Ga0075122, IMG submission 69790) | Saline lake microbial communities from Ace Lake, Antarctica - Antarctic Ace Lake Metagenome 02UKB | ecosystem: Environmental > Aquatic > Non-marine Saline and Alkaline > Saline | place... | reverse complement strand
TTTTTTGCAGCCATTTGCTAAGGTTTTTAAGCTCAACAATAGTTTTATTTCTATGACAACCAATTACCGTATACGGCAGCCAATTGTAACAGTAGCAGGACATGTCGACCACGGAAAAACAAGTATACTCGACAAAATTAGAGGAACCTCTATCCAAGAAGGCGAAGCCGGCGGAATCACACAAAAAATTTCATTCACAACTTTACCAAAAGACAACATCAAAAAACGAGCAGGAAAAATAATCGAACAATTCAAAATCCCATTAGAAATCCCAGGACTACTTTTCATCGACACACCAGGACACGCAGCATTCACAAACCTACGAAAACGAGGAGGCTCACTAGCCGACATCGCAATCCTAGTAATCGACATCAACGACGGAATAAAACCACAAACAGCCGAAGTCCTCCAAATCCTAAAAGCAAACAAAACGCCTTTCATAATCGCACTAAACAAAATCGACAACATCTCAGGATGGAAAACAAACACACCCCCAGAAGACCAAGCAACAAATGTAAAACAAAACTTCGAAGAAAAATTCTACACAATAATCGGAGCACTAAATTCCTACGGAGTCAACGCAGAAATGTATTCAAAAATAACTGACTTCACAAAAAACGCAGCAATCGTCCCATGCTCAGCAGAAACCGGCGAAGGCATCCCAGAAATCCTCGCAATGCTAACAGCCCTCTCACAAAAATTCCTAAAAGAAAGAATCGAAGTAAAAGAACAAGGCAAAGGAGTCGTCCTCGAAGTCAAAAAAGACAAAGCAACAAACTTCCTAGAATGCATCCTATACGATGGAAAACTTTCAACAAAAAACGAGATCGCAATCGCATCATTCGATGAAACAATCGTAACAAAAATCCGAAACATCCAAGAAGCAAAACCACTCAACAAAGGTTTCTCAACAGAACAAGAAGTAGAAGCAGCAACGGGAATCCGACTCCAAATAACTTCCAAAGATGAAATCCTCCCAGGAATGCCATTCCAAGTAATCAACGAAAACCTAGAAGAAATCAAAAAAGAATTCTCAAAAGAACTAGCAGAAGAAATCAAAACAGACAAAACAGGAATCGTCGTCAAAGCAGATTCACTAGGCTCACTCGAAGCACTACTCGTCCTACTAAAACAAAAACAAATCCCAGTCCTAAAAGCAGGCATCGGACCAATCACAAAAAAAGACATCTACACAACAAGCTCACTCCCTGACGAAGACAAAATTCTACTAGGATTCAATATCGAACTAACAGATGACACCGACGTAAACGAACTCAAAGAAATCAAAATCATAACAGACCTAGTAGTCTACAAACTAATCGAAAACTTCGAAGAATGGAAAGAAAACAAAATGAAAGAAATAGAAAGAAAGAAATTATCAGAACTACCATCAATCTCAAAAATAACAATCCTAGATTTCGTATTCAGAAACTCAAGCCCAGCAGTTTTCGGAGTAAAAGTTAAGGGAGGATTATTAAAAAAGAGCGAACGATTCATAAATCAAAATGATGAAAAAATCGGACAGGTAAAAGAAATACAACACGAAAAAAATAATGTTCAAGAAGCAACAAAAGGACAAGAAGTTGCAATCTCAATACCTGGAATTAATTTCGAACGACAATTAAAAGTCGATGAATCACTTTATACAAATCTCAGCGAGACTGAATTCCGAAAATTCAAAAAACATAAAGACTTATTAACCTCTGAAGAGAAATCAATTTTACAAGAAATCGCAACAATCAAACGAAGAAAACACCCAACTTGGGGCGTCTAAATTCTTAAATACCCTTCTTCTTATTTTATTCAATGGAAAAACTGGTGATAGACACAGAAACAACAGGACTCTCTCCAAGAACAAATAAAACACTAACCGTCGGAATGCTCCTCGTCGACGTCAACAAAAAATCCCTAGAAATCTTAGACTCAAACCACATCTTCATAAAACACAACAACTACAACCCAACACCCAAAGCAATGAGCGTAAATAAAATCAACATCGACGAACACAACAAAATCGCAGTCCCACCAAAAAAAGCCTGTAATCAAATAAACAAATTCATAGAAAAAAACGTTCTCCATGAAATCCCATTAGTCGGACACAACATAGCATTCGACAGAAATTTCCTCAACACCCTCTTCGACCAAGGCGAAACCCTCCACAAATTCCACCACGAACACGAAGACACAATGTGGATGTGGCGAAATCTTCAAAAAAGAAACTTAGTCCCTTGTGGAAGAAGCACCCTACAAAATGTCGCGAACCATTTTGAAATAGATTACACAAAATCACATGATGCACTAGCCGACTGCCACATCACCGCACAAGTTTATCATAAGTTATTAAGTCTATCACAATAATAATTATAAACAAAACTTCTCTAAAAACTTATGAAAAAATACCTAGATAAAAGATTTTTAACAGATGAACTCGCTCAAAAACTATTCCCTTCAGAAGATTTTTATCAATCAGAACAAAGACTAATTAATTATGTAAAAGCGCTCGAACAAATATTTGAAGGAAGCGGTCAACACATGCCTCCACAAAGTGCTCTTTCAACAATTCTTAACGAGCTCAACTCCCGACAACTTGACAACACCAAAATCCCATAACCTTAAAAACCCAAATATCCCCATCTTATTATCTGACTGTGCAGAGAAATTAACACCTCGCAAACGTTAACGACCAAGAAGCACGGGAACACGCGAACAAAATCATGGCATTCAAAATTAATATAGCATACAAAGGAAAGACATTCAAAGTCGAGACTGAAGACGAAAAATTAATTAGACATTCAATTGGAGATAAAATCAAAGGTGAAGAAATCTCTGAAGATTTAAAAGATTATGAATTAGAAATCACAGGGACTTCAGACAAGGCAGGATTCTGCGGAGTAAAATCAATCAGCGGGCCTAATTTACAGAAAGTCCTTTTAGGATACGGACAAGGAATGCACATGAAACCAAAAGGTGAAAAAAAGACTAATAAAAAACCACCAGGATTAAGATTAAGAAAAACAGTTCGAGGAAAAGAAATCTCAAACTTCACAATTCAGATTAACACGAAAGTTCTAACAGAAGGTCCAAAAAAATTCGATACTCTTTTCGAAGTCCCTGAAACACCAGCAGAAGAAAAACCTATTGAAGAAAAGAAAGAATAATTTTATAAACAACTATTCCATAATTAAAACATGGCAGGGGTGACAGAATTATTTGATGGACTAACTGGAGTCTTCAGCGGAGATACCCACATTCTCTTAGTACTCTTATTCTTCACCGCAGTAATTGTAATCTACGCAGTATTCGTTTATTACTTCTACAGATTCCTCGCAACTAAAAATCTTATCGAACTCAATTTAAATCAATACAACCAATACCAGAACGTCGCCCTCGCAAAATTCTTCGCAGGTCTCTTCTATGTAGCCGAATATCTAATCCTCTTACCCATAATAACATTCTTCTGGTTCGCAATCCTGGCCGTGCTAATTCTAATCCTATCCGAAGGAATGAATATCGGATCAATCTTATTAATTTCCGCCGCCCTCGTAGCCTCTGTAAGAATAACCGCCTATGTAAGCGAAAATCTTTCAAAAGACCTCGCAAAAATGCTCCCATTCACCCTCCTCGCAATTGCAATCACACAGCCCGGATTCTTTACAATGGACTTAATGATGACAAGATTCTCAACTATCCCAACGCTATTTTCAAATCTCCCATATTATCTTCTATTCATCGTAGGAATCGAATTAATTATGAGGACATTTACCTCTCTCGAAAATATTTTCAAGCCCAAAGAACCAGAAGAAGTTAAAACAGAATAATTTTAATCTATAAAAAACATTCCCAGTTAAACCATCATTTTTAAAAACTCATTTTCTTACAATATTCCATGGAAGACATATCAAAAATTGACACAATAAATGTAGGAATAGTCGGACACATCGACCACGGAAAGACAACGCTCCTACAAAGACTTTCAGGAAAATGGGCAGACACACATTCCGAAGAATTAAAACGAGGAATCACAATCAAACTCGGCTACGCAGATGCAATCATAAAACAAGATAAAGAAAACTTAACAGTAGATAAAAACTCTAAAGGAAAACCAATCCGCTACATAACTTTCGTAGACGCACCAGGACATGAAATGTTAATGGCAACAATGCTTTCAGGCGCAGCAATAATGGACGCAGCAATTTTAGTCATCGCAGCAAACGAAGGAATCAAACCACAAACACAAGAACATCTCATCGCACTAAAAGCAAAAAAAATAAAAAAAATAATTATAGCCCAAAATAAAATCGATTTAGTCTCAAAAGAACAAGCACTAACAAACTACAAAGCTATCAAAGAATTCGTCAAAGGAACAATCGCAGAAAATTCTCCAATCATCCCAATCTCTGCGCAACAGGGAGTCAATATAGACAAAATTTTGGAAGAATTATGCAAAATAGAAATAACAAAACCTACTTCAAATGAAAACCCTTTATTTCTTATAGCAAGAAGTTTCGACATCAACAAACCAGGAGCAACAATAGCAGAACTTCACGGCGGAGTCCTCGGCGGAGCACTAAAACAAGGAACCCTAAAAATCGGCGACACAATAGAAATCAAACCAGGATACTCATACAAAAAAGGAAACCAATACCACTACAAAACCGTAAAATCAAAAATCGTCTCAATGCAAAAAGGAAAATACCCAATCACAGAAGCAACACCTGGAGGAAGCCTGGCAATCGAAACAGAACTCGATCCATCCCTAACAAAAGCCGACGCACTCTCAGGAGGAATCGCATCAACCGAGAACATTCTTCCAGAAATCACAGAAAAAATCACAATGAAATTCAACCTATTCGACGAAGTCTTCGGAACAGGAAAACACGAACCAGTCCAAGGATTAAAACCAAACGAAATGCTAATGCTAAGCATAAACACCTCAATCACCGTCGGACAAGTAACCAAAACAAACAAAGATTCTGTAGAACTCACACTAAAAATCCCAATCGTCCCACTCAAAGGCGAATCAATCGGAATCGCACGAAACCTAAACAGTCACTGGCGACTAATCGGCTTCGGAGAAATCATCTGACTCCAACTCTTTCCTTAGTTTCACAAGAGCCTTCTTCTGAATCTGCCGAACCCATTCCCTACTAAGCCCAAACTCCTTACTAACCTCTTTCAAAGTCATCCCCTGCGTTCTCATATCTAATATATTTCTCTCCCTGTCATCCTTCAACAAATTCAAAATCTCCTTACGATCAAAATCCAAAACCTTATCAACCGAAGCTGGATCAGCAATCTCCTCACACATCTCATCTCCCCCTTTACTAAAAGCCTGAGAAAAAATCGAATATTCCTTATTACGCAAACAAGAAATTTCTCTAAAAAAAGCACTCATAGCATAACTAGAAAACCTATTACCTTTCCTAACATCAAAAGCATCTATCACTCTATCAAAACAAAAAAACATCTCCTGAAAATAATCTTCATAAGTATTCAATTCAATAGCTCCTCCTCTCTGCCTCAAAGCAAAATGCATCAACCCAATATTATCTTCAATAATTTTATTCCGAATACCCAACGCCCTATCATTCCTATAAAAAACTTTCTGCTCTGCTCTTATACGCCCCCTAATACGCAACTCCCCCCCATTATCTCTAGCCCCAATAGCAATATTCTTATGACCATCTACAACATGTCTGCTAACATAATCAAACTCCCCAAAATGCTTAAGCCCTTTCACAATTTCCTCAACCCTCGAATTCCTCCCCGTAGGAAAATCATAAAGCTCCAACCTGTTCTCACAAGCAACACCTGACTTACCATAAACCGGAACATGAACACGAAAACTATTCTCACTATACTTTCTAAACAAAACTCCTTCTTCCGCCCTACTCAACAAACCCTTGTTTCCATTTCCTCCAGACATAACATCTCCCCACCTCAAAAATCACCACCATCCAACCTTTAAAAATCTTTATAAAACACACACCCCTTCTTAATCCATGCAAAAAGAAGTGACACCACCCAAAAAAGTAAAATATCGATACGCAGGAAATGAATCCCTAACAGAAATCATAAAAAAATCTACCCCAAAAGAATTAATCCCCACTAAAAAAACAGGTTACGCCTTCGGAATAATATTCTTAATAGTAGTTATTATAGCACTCCTCAAGTTTCCATTAGGAGCAATGATGGCAGGGAATGCAAACGTATCAATTACAGTAGGAATCCCAAAGACCTTCTTAGAGTTCAACCTAATGAATCCAGAAGAACCCCCAGTAAAAATCGGAGGATTAATAATCGATTTATTATTATACTTATTCCTCGCCTACGCAATAGATGTAATCCTAAACTTAGTAATGAATAACAGGCTAATAGAATCTTTAGAAAAAAAGAAAAAAAGACCTAAAATTTTCAAGGACAAAAAAGAAACAAAAACGATTGCAGAAAAAATTACAGAAAAAGTTATAGGAAAACCACCTCAATCAAATGCAGGCAATCCTTCTTAACACCATAATTCTTAAATACTTTTAAACCCAATCACAACAATGAAAACTAAATATCTCATGGCTGGCGTTGTAATCGGAACAGTGTTACTAATTTCTAACAATGGAAATAAATCCATAACGCCTTTAGAAAAAAAAGTTCAAATAACACAACCTACACAAATAGACAATACAACAAACCCATACTCCCCACCAAAAAGGAACCCCACCGATTACGACCCTATTTTAGATATGAAAGCAATTCTACAACCCGAAGATAAAATATACGACGAGAGAAAAGAAATTATTTCCTAATTACTCACCAACAATCACATCATCAACAGGAACCCGCGCCAAATCACTAACCCGATCCCCATCCTTCAACTTAATAATCCGGACCCCCTGCGTCGCCCGCCCCATTATCCTAATATTAGTCATAGGCGTCCGAATCACAATCCCCTTCTTCGTCGTTATAATAATATTATCATCAATCGCACTTCGCTTCCCATTCATCCTTAAATAAACCATACATATGCATATCATGAATTACCTCAGTTGCTTTACATACCACAGCTTTTCTCTTAGTTCCTTCAAGCTTAAATCCTAATTTATAAGAAATTTTATTAGATATCACATTAGAAACAAAAACCCCAGAATCAAGCTTTCTCAATTTTAAATCATTAAACGCAAAATCAAACAAATATTTTTTAGCTTCAGTCATATATCCTTTTCTCTGAAATTCTTTTTTAATCCACGAACGAGTCTCTCCTACATTGTTCGCCACATCAATATCAAATATTTCCACAACACCCGCAAAACTATCATTCTCCTTTAAACGAATAACAAAAGAATATGCAGAATTGTTCCCAAGCTTCTTTATTGCCATATTAATCCACTCCTCTCCCTCCTCCATAGAGTATGGATAACTAACCGAACTCAAATTCTTTGATATATTAATATCATTAAGCCCAACAACAACTTCTTCCAAGTCTCCAAGAACTGGAGTCCTTAATATCAATCGCTCTGTTTCAATTTCCATATTATCTCAGATCATCCTCAATTTTAAAATCTTTATAACTTTCAGATGCCCTAGGCCCACTACTCCCTTGATACTTTCCTTTATACAATTCAATTTCACCCTTTGTCTCCCAAAAAGAAACTTGTCCAATTTTCATGCCAGAATATATTCTAACAGGAAGGGTTGAATACAACTGAAAAGTCACATTACCTTTTGACCCTATGTCAATCAAATCTGCAGTAATATGAACGAACAGTCCCAATCTAGCTATTCCAGATTTAGCATGTATTATAGGAACAAAATTATCACTCCCAAGAAGTTCTTTACTATGACAAAGAACAAACTCACCCTTTTTTAAAACCAATCCATCATTAGGAATTTTCTTAACTTCATACTTATTGTTTTTTGAAGGATCCAAAATCTCTGAAGCATACACTAAATATTCATCCCCCAAAGTTAAATCATAGCTATTGGTAGTCAGACATTCTTTATCAAATGGAATCATAGTTATACTTCCTCCTTCAATTTCCCTAGCTATTTGCGCACCAGTCAAAATCATATTTTAAATAGAGACTCTTGAGGCTCATTAAATTTATTATAAGTTTCCACAGGAACAGAAATTTTACCCTTACTTTCCCAAAAAGTTATCTGTCCAATAATCATACCCGGATAAATTCTAATCTTATGAGCTGCAACAAGTTCTAATGTCCAATTATGTACCGAACCGACATGTCCCAAATCCGCAGAAATTTGCAAAAACAATCCTAGTCGACCGATAGAACTCTTCCCTATCAATCTCATAGCAAATTTATTACTACCCAAAACCTCCTTAGTGGCAGCCAAATACATAACACCTGGCTCAAGAACATATCCACCCTCGTCTATCTTCACAGTTTTTTGTTTATTATCATCTCCAAAAACAATTAAATCATCCCCCAATCTATAATTATAACTATTAGGATTAATTTGATCTTCACTAAATGGATCAATTATAACATCTCCCTTTACAACTTCCTTTCTTATTTGATTTCCAGTAAGAATCATTTTAAAAAAGTTCAACGAACCTATTAGGATAAACAGAAGAATTGTATCTCAAAACTAAAACAGTATATCCCTGATAATCTCTCAATTTATTAGACATCCTCTTTACCTCATACAATCGGTTATACATTAAATCGTATACTTCCTTGTCCTCAATGCCCCTCAACTTACAAGCCCTATCTATTGTGCTATGGCAATAATGAGCAAGTTCTTCTTCCGTCTCTTTAACCAGATCGTTCTTTTCCTCATATATTATCTCAAAGCCTTTATATGATTTCATAATATCCTTGTATGATTCAACAGTAGGCACTATACCAAACACTTCCTTAAACTCACGAACCAAATCACTAGGCAAGGGGGTTTTAATAAAAAAAGGCGAAGCCAAAAGACAACCACCATCTTTCAATAAAGAAACACACTTCTCAATTACCTTTTCCGAATCTGGAAAAAATTTCAAAGATGCACCAATCACAATATGAGAAAATTTTTCTGAACTGACGAAATTATATGCATCTTCTACAAAATAATCAATATTTATATTAGGGGTATAAAGTTTTTTATTTTCGATAGCAGCCTCAATAGATTTTTCAGATATATCAAATCCAATTCCTTTACACCCACTCGAAAGAGCTAATTCTCTGGCCGAAAATCCAGTAGTACATGCAATCTCAAGCAGATTGGAATCAGAACCTAATTTAGAAAACACTTCCCATTTAGATAACGTATTATGAGCCCCGGGCAAAACATTCCATTGATTAACAAACCCAACAAATTCAGTATAAGACATCTCTTCAACGGCTCTCAATAAATTATTATTATCCATTTTAACACTAAGATACCGCCGATTCAAGCATTTTTATACTTTTATTAACGGGATCAATCTCCATTTCTATTCCATATGGGATAGTAAACATCGGACAAGTATGTCCAAAATTTAATTGAGTAACAACCGGCAAATCACACCTTCCATATTCCTTTAAAACTTTCAAAAGAACCTCTTCATATCTTTCAAAAGAATCTATATAATCTTTCAACTTCTTATCATAATCCAAACCATCAAAAGCTATACCTCCTCCAGGTATCCCAAAAATTAGCCCCTTTAATTTTCCAAGAATCCCCTGCGCTCCATAATTTCTAAGCCAAAGCATAAAGAACTCAGGAGACGGTTCCATCTCAGAACTCTCAATAAAAAGAATTTTATCTTCCCAATCCTCCTTCTTTGGCCAAATTGATGTTCCCTTCATCATCTCCAAAACTTCCAAAGAACCACCTATCAGCTTCCCCTTAACCGCGGCATCACCTTGAATAAAATTGGGGGCTCTTGAGGGATGCATCTTTCTTTTATGATTCTTATATTCCTCTTTCCAAGGAACTATATCCACTGTCCATCCCTCATCACTATTCTTTATTTCCCCAATAGGACCTGTTTCAAACAACACCTTCTTCAAATACCTCAAAGTATATTCATGCAATCCTCCATTCTCGGCAAAACCAAATAAAACAGAAGGTCCATAAAAAGAAACAATTCCTGCCTTAAAACAATAATAATTAATAGAAGTTGTATCTGACAGTCCAAGAAAAATCTTAGGATTCTCTCTTATAGTTTTCAAATCATCATCCGTTAAATAATCCAATAACCTAATGCAATCACTTCCTCCAATCACAGAAACAATAGCTTTAATTTCTTTATTCTTAAATGCCCACATCAAATCATTATACCTTTCCTGAGGGTTTTCATAAACCCAAGACGAATCCTTTAATGCATTTGGGGTTTCAATAACTTTTACCCCCAAAGATTCCTCAAGTTGCTTCTTTCCCTGATAGTATCTATCAATACACACACTAGCCCCTCCCCAAGAAAGTGTTATGAGCGCAATAGTATCTCCTTTTTTCAACGCAGGAGGTTTAATTAAATTATTTTCCATTTTCTAGAATCTTTTATAAAGTTCTCCTCTAAATTCTTTAGATATACCCAACCCATTGTTATTAAACATCTCCGCATCCTTTATAATCTTTTCTCTATCAACTCCCTTATTAATATTTTTCTCCAGAAAAGAGATAAGTCTTCTCCTGTTACCTTCCCTAGTTTCTCTGGCTTTACCTAATTCCAATTCTACCCTAGCAACAACATCCTTACCAAATTCCAACTGCACAAAATCAGCAATTATCTTATTTGTTTTATCAGGGGAAACACCCACAAATTCTTCCATATCTAAAGATGTTCTTCTTATTTTATTAATTTCATGTCTACTCCTTTTAGTAATTGATTCAGATGGTATGCTGTATGTGGCGCCAAGACAAGAATACACATCTAGAAATGACTTAAATCTAAGATCTTCAGGAACTACCTGCGAAATAGCCCAAGAATTATAGCTTTTATCGTCATTTTTTCTAGCTAAAAAAGTTTCTATTCCAAAACCGAACTCATACCCTATAGTATCCTTCTCATGAGAAATTTTTACCAATTGTCCAATCTGCCTAGGAACTCCATTTTTTTGTAAAATCTCAAAATTAGCTCCTTCCCCAACAAGCCCATCCACTCCATAATTCCACTTTACTGTTCTGTCCTTACTTATTCTCATATCTAATTCTTGACCGATAATGTCAAGAAAATCCATTTCATAAGAAAAATAAACCCTCAACCTATCCTTAGGCATACCATATTCATTCAATAACAAACCCAGAATATCTTCTTGCATAGCCTCCTCACGATTCTTATCTCCCAAAATTCCCAACATTTTAAAATATCCCAAAAAACGATTAGATTCTTTTTCCATCAAAGATTCCTCCGTCAATTTATCATTTAAACCACGAAGTCTCAAACAAGGCTGATACATAACATGCCCATTTTTATCTACATTCCCCGCTAATAAATTATTTTTCCATCCAACAATAGTGGAATTAGTAAATTTAATAGATCTATCTGAAGTAATTAAGTCCAAAGTAGGCGTCTGAGAATATCCATTTTTACAAAAATAATTCATAAACATATCCTTAACTTCGCAATGCTCTCTAATCATGTACCTTGCAGTCTAAATCTATACTTAAATGTTATCATTCCATAATGACTTCAATAAGTTAACAACTATATAAAATTACTCCCCAGAAACACTCTCACCAATATCATTATGAACAGTAGTCAAATCAACAACAGAATCCCCACTACCTAAATTAATAACCCAAAAACAATTTTGATTGTTAGCAGGAAAGTTCGCAGCGTAAACAAATGCGCCGCGTACAAGCGTACGTCAGCATTTTTTTACCAAGAAATTTTCGCTAAGAATCTAAATTTGACCAATAATCTCACTCTCAACAGGAACCCTCGCCAAATCACTAACCCGATCCCCATCTTTCAACTTAATAACCCTCACTCCTTGCGTCGCCCGCCCCATAATCCGAATATTTTTAACAGGCGTCCGAATAACAATCCCTTTCTTCGTCGTTATAATAATATTATCATTACCAATAACAGATTGCGAAGTAACAATCTCCCCAGTCTTCTCAGTAACATTCATATTAATCACACCCTTCCCGCCCCGACCAGTCAAACGATAATCTTCAATCTCAGTCCGCTTCCCATAACCCCCCCGAGTAATAGTCAAAATAGAAAACTTATCCTTATCATTTATAGGCAAAACCTCCAACGAAACAACCTTGTCCCCCTTCGCCATCCTAATCCCAGTCACACCATAAGAAGCCCGCCCCATCGAACGAACATCACCAGACTTAAACCGAATCGCCTGCCCCTTCGCTGTCACCAACAAAACCTCCTCGCCCTCCTTCAATCTCTTAACCCCAATCAAACTATCCTCTGTCTCAACAACCTTAATCGCCTTAATCCCCCCATTCCTCGGATGCGAAAACTGCGACAACTCAATCTTCTTAATAACCCCTTTCTCCGTCGCCATCATCAAATAATCATCAAACTTCTTAACAGACAAAACCGAAGTAACCTTCTCATCTTTCAACTCAAGCAAATTAACAATCGCCTTACCTTTAGAACTCTTCGCCGACGACGGAACCTCATAAGCCTTCAACCAATGCACCTTTCCCTTATCAGTAAAAAACAACATATAATCATGAGTCGAACAAGTCAACAACTCTTTAACAAAATCACCCTCCGTCAAATCAGAACCAATCACTCCCTTGCCCCCTCTCTTCTGCTCCTTATAATCATCCAAATCCAACCTCTTAATATAACCCTTCTCAGTAATCGTCACAACAACATCCTTCTTATCCACAAGGTCCTCCTCTTCCAAATCCCTCACCGCACCAACAATCCTCGTCTTCCGCGCATCGCCATAAGTCTCCTTCAACTCAACAAGCTCTTTCCCAATAATCCTCAAAATCAATTTCTCATCCCCAAGAATTTTCTTCAACTTCTCAATCAAATCCTTCAAATCCCTCTCCTCATTCTTCAACTTCTCAAACTCAAGCGAAGTAATCTGGTGCAACTTCATTTCAAGAATAGCCTCAACCTGCTTATCCGAAAGTTTATACTTCGCTTTTAACTGAGCCGCAGCGTCGGCCTTCGCCTTAGCCGCACGAATCAATTTAACAACAGCGTCGATATTTGACTGAGCAATCAAAAGACCATCAACAATATGTAACCGTCTCTCCGCTTTATCCAAATCAAACTCCTTCGTTTTCCGAATAATATTTTGTCGGTGACCAAGGTATACCTTGATATACTCACGCAAAGTCAACAGCTTCGGAACCCGATTAACCAATGCCAACATATTCGCATTAAAACTAACTCTCAACTGGGTATACTTATACAACCGATTCAAGGTAAACTTCTCTTCCGCACCTTTCCTCAACTCAATCACAACACGAACCTTCCCCTTCGACGACTCATCCCTTATATCAGAAATATCTGGCAACTTTTTATCCCTCGCCAACATCGCAATCTGCTCAACCAAAATAGATTTATTCACTTGGTAAGGAATCTCAGTAATAATAATCTTCGTCTTATCCTTAACCCTCTTCGGTTCCTCGACAACAGTCTTACCATCAAGAACCAACCTACCTTTACCCTCGGTATAAATCCTCTTAATCTCCCCACTAACCAATCCTCCCGTCGGAAAATCAGGCGCCTTAATCGCCGCAATCAATTCCTTATCCTCACATTTCGGATTATCCAAATAAGTAATAATCGCATCACAAGTATTATTCAAATTATGCGGCGGAATATTCGTAGCCATCCCAACAGCAATACCGCTCGCCCCATTCAAAAACAAATTAGGAATCTTCCCAGGCATAATAACCGGCTCCTCCAAACTATTATCATAATTCTTCATCATCTCGACGGTATTCTTATCTACATCCTGCAAAATTTCACTACTAATCTTTTCCATCTTCGCCTCAGTATACCTAGATGCTGCAGCAGAATCCCCATCCATAGAACCAAAATTCCCCTGACCAATAACCAAAGGATATCTCAACGACCAACTCTGCGCCATTCTAACCATCGCATCATAAATTGATGCATCCCCATGAGGATGATATTTTCCCATAGTGTCTCCAACAATTCTTCCAGACTTCTTCGTCTGTTTATTATACTGAACACCCATTTCATTCATAGCCCAAAGAATCCTCCGATGAACTGGTTTCAAACCATCTTCTGCCGACGGTAAAGCCCGAGCAACTATAACAGACATAGCATAATTCAAATAAGCGTCCCGCATCTCAGTAGAAATCTCAGCATCAATTAATTCCTTAGCCTGAACATGAGCCTTCATTTCTTCCCGCTTCTTCTGAAACTCATCAGCCTCGCTAGCTGCTTCATCCATCCCTTCAATTTCCTTCACTCCCCCAGTTTCCTCAATGTGATCTGCGTTCATTTCTTCTTCCCCCCAGATTTAGCCAACAATTTTTTATTAGTAACCAAAATTGGAAAAGTCACATTGGTATACCCACATTTCAAACATCGCATCTTTGGAAGAACCCCAAATAAATTCTTCATCTCAAAAACATACTTCACATCCCGCGACCTACATTTAGGACAAAACGAAACCTTAATATCCTTTTCACATCCACATTTCCCACTACACAAATCACACTTTGCCATCAAACCACCATCCTCCAAATTTTCATAGAATGATTAACATTGACTCTCAATATCTCTGTCTTAATTTTAAGATTCTTTTCATAACCACAAAACTCCCTCAATCCACAACTATCCAGTAAATCCTCCGCTCTCCAAACAGACCTATCAACCATATCAGTCAACTTAGAAAACGCAGCAGACCCATAACCATACTTTCGAACACCCTTGTTCAAAGCATCCAATCCTCGATTCAAAACCTGCTCATAATAAACTACCGGCTGCAATTCCATTACAAATCAACCTCTGCCTTATCAGCATTCTCTTCAATAAAAGCCCTTCGAGGAGCAACAGCGTCGCCCATCAACAAACTAAAAGTCTCATCAGCCTCGACACCATCCTCAATAGAAATCTGTTTCAACCTACGAGTCTTAGGATTCATAGTCGTACTCCACAATTGTTCATCATTCATTTCACCAAGACCCTTAAATCGACTAACATCCCCCTTACCACCAAGCTCAACCATTTTCTTCTTTAGCTCCTCGCTGTTATAAACATAATATTCTTTCATTCCTTTCTTAATCTTAAAAAACGGAGCAACCGCAACAAAAACATGTCCTTCCTCAATCAACTGCGGAACGTATCTATAGAACAACGTCAATAAAAGCGCTTTAATATGCTGACCATCAACATCCGCGTCCGTCATAATAATAATTTTATTATACCGAAGCTTAGTCATATCAAAAGAATCCCCAACACTCGTCCCAATTGCAGTAATCAAATTTGAAATCTGTTCCGACCCAAGTGCCTTCGCAGGATTAGATTTTTCAACATTCAAAACCTTTCCCCTCAAAGGTAAAATAGCTTGAGTCTCTCGATCTCGACCACCCTTAGCAGTCCCCCCCGCCGAATCACCCTCGACAATATACAATTCAGTAGTCTCCATTTTCTTACTAGAACAATCCGCTAATTTCCCCGGCAAACCAGACCCAACAGTCAAAGCATTTTTTCTTCTTACCAAATCTTTAGCTCGCTTAGCAGCCTCCCGAGCCTTCAAAGCCGCACTAGCTTTATTCATAATCGCCTTAGCAACAACTGGATTCTCCTCAAGAAAATCATTCAAAGCAGAAGTCGCCATAGAATCAATAATCCCCTTAATTTCACCATTCCCCAATTTAGTTTTTGTCTGACCTTCAAATTGAGGTTCCGCCATCTTCAAAGAAATAACTGCAGTAATCCCTTCACGAACATCATCTCCAGTCAACTTCTGACCCTTCTTAAAAATCCCTTTCTTAGCCCCATAATCATTAATCACCCTCGTCAAAGCAGACTTCAAACCCGCAACATGAGTTCCCCCCTCAACCGTATTAATCGTATTAACAAAACCTTGAATATTTTCATTATAAGAATCCGAATACTGAATCGCAACCTCAGCAACAGTCCCTTGGTCCTCTCGCTTAAAATAAATCGGCTTCACATGAATCGGCTTCCGCGTCTTATTCAACCATTTAACAAATTCAACCAAACCACCTTCATAATGAAAAATTTCTTTCTTCTCCTTCTCCCCCCTAAAATCAATAAAATTAATTTTCAAACCAGCATTCAAAAAACAAGTTTCTCTAAACCTCGTCGCCAAAGTCTTATAATCATAATCAATCGAAGAAAAAATACTATCATCAGCAAGGAAAGTAACCTTCGTCCCATGCTCCTTAACATCACACTTCCCAATCACCTTAACATCGCCTTTCGGTTTCCCAATCCCATAACTCTGAGAATAAACCTTTCCTTCCTTCGTAACCTCGACAGTCATATCCTTCGACAAAGCCGAAACGACAGAAATACCGACGCCGTGCAAACCTCCAGAAACCGCATAAGCCTTATTGTCAAACTTACCACCAGCATGCAACTTCGTAACAATAATTTCCATCGCAGGTCTTTTATAAACAGGATGTAAATCCACAGGCATTCCCCGCCCATCATCTTGGATAACTATAGAGCTATCTTTATTTATTGTAACATCAATCGTAGTCGCGACCCCCGCCATATGCTCATCAACCGAATTATCCAAGACCTCCCAGACCAAATGATGAAGACCATACTTATCAGTAGAACCAATATACATCCCAGGTCTTTTCCTCACTGCTTCGAGCCCTTCCAAAACAGTAATGTCTTTTGCCGAATAATTTTTACCAGTCATGATAGATTATTAACCCTTTTATATACTCAAAAACCAAACTTCCTTTATAAACATTTGTATGCTAAAAATGCAATTTGTCGACGCTGACAAAAAAATTATAAAAGAAATATAAATAACAATCAACCTCAGAAAACGCCCGCATTAAAAAGCTTAATCGAAGAAATTATGACCAAGATTATCTTAACTACAGCGTAAGTTATACCTATATTAACCAACAATTTTATACTTCTTTTCTCTTTAAACTTAAAAGCCAAAATAGACGAAAGCAAAACTAACGGAATAAACAAAGCCGCTGCATAATAAACAACATACAAAATGAATCCTGCCTGAGTCATCTCAAACATATTGAAGACGACATTAATCTCAAGAATTAATAAAATCACTATTACAACAACAGTCAACCAAGACAAATAATAAGTCAACTTTTCATTACACCTTTTTTTCATAAAATAATTAGTTAAAGGTTATTTATAAACCTAATCTTTTTTATTAGCTTCATACTTAGCTTTCTCAGCCTTCACAACATCCGATTTCCGAATCCACTTAACCTTCTTATTCAATCGCCCCATCTCCATATTCTTCCTACACTTAGACGAACAATAATACCTCACCGACCCATCCTTCTGAACAACAGTCGTCCCCTTAGGAAACTCATACCCATTTTTACAAAAACTACAAACCGGCATTTTAATCCTTCGCCCCCTTATTTATCTTCTTAAACAATCTCCTCGCCTCAATCTCAGTTTCCCTCAACATCAAAATATCTCTCTTCTTAATAGGTCCACGAACATTTCGTCTCATAGATTTCCCCCGATTCTTTCCCTGCAAAATCTTACACTTAACCTGAGTAATCTCCCCCCGAGTTCCACATCTTCCAAGAACTGCTTCAACAATAGCCGGAACTGCACCCTCTTCCGTAAGACTCTCACTACCTTTAGACCCACCCGCCTTCTTATCTTGATTCTTACTTTCTTGCTTCTTCTTATCTTGCTTCTTATCTTTTGCCATATTTTATTTCCTAAAAACAATAGCTAACCTAAGTCCGCTTCGCCAGCTTCAATAACCGCAACTGCTGCAGTAGGCCTGTTGATTCCAACCGAGATTCCTAATTTCTCTCGTGAATCAGCCTCTACAAACTTTATACCTTTCTCATTACAAAGAATAGGTAAATGTTGTGTTAATTCCTTAGGGTCAACATCAGAAGCCACAACAACCAACTTAGCAACACCCCGCTCGACCGCCTTCGTAACCTCGTTAACTCCCTTATCAACCTTACCAGTCTTAGCCGCTTTCTCTACAATATCATATGTGGATGCCATTTTATTTCGTATTAATCCAAGAAGACCCTCAGGTTTCCCTTCATTGGTATAACTAAACTGAAATTTTGCTTTATAAAACTATCGCCACAAAACCTCAACATCGTCCGTCCTCTCTCTCGGCGCAATATCAACCTTTTCCAAATCCTTTTCAAAAACCCCAGCCTTATACATCTTCAACCCAAGATAACCAATCATCCCAGCATTATCAACAAGTAAAGGTCGAGCCGGACAAAAAAATTCAACACCTCTTTCCTCACACATAATCTTACACATCTCCTGCAACCTCGCATTACAACCAACCCCGCCACCAAGCAACAACTCCCTCTTCCCAGTATGCGCCAAAGCCCTCTCCGCAGCCTCGACCAACATCCCAAAAACAACCTCCTGCATCGAATAAGCCAAATCTTCCTTAGGTATACCCCTATCTAAAAGATTCTTAATCTTAGTCTGCAACCCCGAAAACGCAACATCCATCCCCTTAATAGAATAAGGTAATTCCAACAACTCATCTTTATTCTGACACTCTTCCGCCAACTTCTCAATCTTCGGCCCACCAGGAAAACCCAACCCCATATACCGAGCAATCGTATCAATAAAATTCCCAACACCCAAATCCAAAGTCTCACCAAAAACCCGATACTTCCCAACCTCATAAGCAATAATCTGAGTATTCGCCCCCGACGCATAAAGCATAACAGGGTCATCAGCCCCAATCGACTCCCCAATCTCCAAATGCGCAACACAATGATTAACCATAACAACAGGTATACCCAACCTTCTCGCCAAATCCTTCACAAAAACCATCCCCTCTAAAAGACACGGAGCCAAACCAGGAGCATTCGAAAAAGCCACAACCTCAATATCACCCTCGACAATCCCAGCCTCCGCCAAAGCCTTCTCATACAAATCACCAGCAACCGCCTCATGATGCTTACGAACCTCCATCGGAATCATCCCGCCGCTCTCCGTCGTATAACTATCCTTAACATTCACCAAAATCTTACCATCCCAATCAACAACAGCAACACCAAAAGTATGCGCCGTCGACTCAACACCCAAAACATATTTCATAAATTAAAATCCCCAGATTTTAATTTCGCAAGGGCTTCGCCATTGCATAATACAAAAACCTGTTGTTCCAACATTTTATACTTCATAAAACAACAACAAAAACCCGATTTAAAAAACTAAGCATAAAATTATAAATACTAACTAACCTTAAAAAAACCATAATGGTAGAAAAAGAAAAAACTTTCATAGACTTCATAAAACTAGTCTCACCAGGAACCCCAGTAAGAACAGTAATCGACGACCTAGTAAGATCCGACTTAGGCGGAATGATTGTCTTCGATTCACCAGAACTCCAACAAAACAATATAATAGAAGGAGGATTCAGAATCAACTGCAGATTCACAGCACAAAAACTTTTCGAACTTTGCAAAATGGACGGAGCAATAATTATTTCTCCCAACCTCAAAAGAATTCTCTATGCAAATACCTTAATGAATCCCGACACCTCAATTCATTCCATAGAAACCGGAACAAGACATAAGGCTGCAGAACGAACAGCAAAACAAGCCCACACTTTTGTAATCGCAGTCTCTGAAAGAAGAAAAAAAACAACCCTCTACTATGGACAATCCCGTTACTATCTAAAATCCACCGACGCATTATTAAGAAGCATCAGTTCAAATCTCCAAGTCTTAGAAAAACAAAGAGAACATTTAGACGAACAAATCAGCAACCTCAATGTTTTAGAAATGTCCGAAATGGTCTCAATCAGCGACGTATGTAAAGTTATTCAAAGAACCGAAATGATTCTCAAAATATCTGAATCAGTCAAAAGAAATTTCACAGAACTTGGAAAAGAAGGAAGTATTATACACATGCGATATCGAGAACTTCTCAGGGGAGTAGAAAAAGCAGAAAACGAAGTCTTAAGGGATTATGCAAGTCTATCACTCAAAAGATCCAAAACACTTCTAGAAAATATGACCTTCGATGGACTTTTAGATTTGGAATCAATAGCAAGATTAATCCTAGAAAAACCTATAGAAGAAAACATTTCTCCAAGAGGTTATAGATTCCTATCCCACCTAACCCTATCCGAAAAGGAAATCTCTCAAATAGTAAAACAATTCCACAACCTTAACAACATAATTTCATTAGAGCCCGCAGAATTCGAAACAATACTAAAAAATCGAGCGAGCACAATAAATGAAGAAATAAGAAACCTTAGAGAACAAATATTAAGTGGGAAGGTAGTTTGCTAATGATTAACTTAAAACAACTCCAAGAAATCCGAGACCATCTAGAAGCTTCACAAAACCCATTATTCTTTTTTGATAATGATGTAGATGGACTTTGTGCATTCCTAATTCTTCAAAGAGCAATCGGACGAGGGAAAGGCGTAGCAATCAAATCATTCCCAGATTTAAAAGAACAATACCTAAGAAAAGTCGAAGAACTAAATCCAGACACAATTTTTATTTTAGATAAAGCTGAACTAAGCAAAGAATTCGCAGAAGCAGTCGAAGAAAAAGGTATACCAATGATTTGGATAGACCATCACGAAACAAAAACACCAAAAGAAACAATAGAAAAAACAGCCTACTATAATTCTCTCCCCTCTGCAGAACCAACAACTTATATCGCACAAAAAGTTTTCAATCGACGAGAAGATTTATGGCTAGCAGTCATCGGATGCATCGGCGACGTATACATGCCCGACTTTGCAGAAGAATTTGAAAAAGCATCCCCAGAATTATTAAACGCAAAAATCTCCGCCTTCGATGCCCTAAATTCTACAGAGATTGGAAAGATGGTGCGAATGTTAAACTTCGGATTAATGGACAGTATAACCAACGTCGTCAAATTAATAAAATATTTATTCAAAGCAAAAAACGCCTACGACCTCCTCGAAGAAAATCAATACACAAAACAATTTCACAAAAGATACGCCCAACTTAACGAGTTCTTCAATAAACAAGTCGAAAAAGCCGAGAGAATCATCGACACTAATTCTCCATTAATTTTCTTCACATATTCAGGGGATACAAGCATGTCTTCCGAGATTTCAAACAAACTATTTTATAACCACCAAGATAAATTAATTGTGATTGCATTCAAGCGCCCAGAAAAAGTTAACATTTCAATCCGAGGGAAGAACGCATTAGAGATTACAAAAAAAGCAATAGAAAATATAGAAGGAGCAACTGGAGGCGGACATACGGAAGCAACCGGAGCAATGGTCCCTATAGATGAATTCGAAAAATTCAAAGAGAATATAATGAAACTTACAATATGAAAATAATTAAAGTTCCCGCAATAAATGGTCTAGGAATGACCAAAGGCACAGAGCTAGCCCCAGACAAAATTTCCCAAGAAGGAGAAACTCTTGAACTAGACAATTCAAATATAGAAGAGCAAGAAAAAAGAATATTTGAAAAAGTTAAACAAACAAAAGAAAAAACAATCTTCATCGGAGGAGACCATTCAATAAGTTACCCTATTGTAAAAGCCCTTTTAGAAAAAAACAAAAACTTAAAGCTAATAGTTCTCGACGCACATCCAGACCTCATGCCCCCAATGGAAAATCCAACACATGAAGAATGGCTCAGCGCAATAATCAACACGGGACTAAATCCAAAAAACATTCTTCTAATCGGAGCCAGAAACATCGACCCTGCCGAAAAAGAGTATCCAATCCAAACAATCGCAATATCTAAACTAGACAAAGCAAAAGAGAAAATAAAAGATTTCGCAAAAGATAGTCAAGTATACCTCTCAATAGACATAGACTTTTTCGATGCAGAAGTAGCACCTGCAACAGGATATCCTGAAAAAGAAGGAACATCAAAAGAACAAGGATTAAAATTAATAAAAGATATCGTAGAAAACACAAATATTATCTCTGCAGACCTAGTCGAAGTCAATCCAACAAAACCTGGCTCTGAAAAGACAATTGAACTAGCGAAGGAAGTTTTAGAAACACTTAAAAATCAAAATTCTCTAACAAAACCATGACTAACACACTAGCTATCCCAATCCTAATCAAATAATTCTAGTCACAACTCTCCACTTCAAAATGAAAAAAGTAAAAGATTTTATATGGAAACCAAACATGACCGTCGAGCAAATGGTCAACTCATTCGCGAATCTCGGATACCAATCAATCGAACTTGCCGAAGCTGAAAAAGTCGTCCTAAAAATGAAAAGAACAAACGCAAAAATTTTCCTAACCTTCACGTCAAACATGGTAACCTCAGGACTACGAGGATTCTTCGCTCAACTATGCAAACTCCAAATCCCAAACATCCTCGTCACAACCTCAGGCTCAATCGAAGAAGACATAATGAAATCCATCGGCGAAGAATTCGAACTATCAAACTTCCACGCAGACGACACAGCCATGCACGAACGAGGCGAAAACCGAATCGGCAACATTTTAATCCGAAGCGAATCCTACATGAAATTCGAGGACCTCATGAACAAGTTATTAACAAAAATATACCCAAAGCAAAAGCGAATCTCAACATCAGAACTCCTAAAAGAAATCGGACTTTTAATCAACGACGAAAACTCAATCCTATATCAAGCCGCAAAAAACAACATCCCAATCTACTGCCCAGGCATCGCAGACTCCTCATTCGGCTTCCAACTCTACATGTTCCAACAAAAAAACCCAGACTTCATCGTCGACACAATCAAAGACATGGAACGAATCGTAACCGACCTATCCTTCGACGAAAAAAAAGGACTAATCTCCCTCGGCGGCTCAACATCAAAACACTACGCAATTTTCTCAGCACAATTATCAGGTGGTTTCGACTACGCAATCTACATGACAACTTCCCATGCATCATCAGGCTCACTATCAGGAGCAACAACACAAGAAGCGAAATCATGGGGGAAACTAAAAGACGACGCAGAAGCAGCAACGGTAAACGGCGACGTCTGCATCACATTCCCGCTAATGATGACCTCCGCCCTAGATAAAATGAAAAGAGAAGAACTCATACAAAATGACTGAAGCCAAATTCATCCTCTCAAAAGAAATCCTAAAAGAACAAGTAAAACTCCTAACAGACCTCGGCCTAAAAATCTCCTACTCCTACAAAACAAACCGAGAAGTCGGAAATATCCTCCAAGAAATCGCACCACAAGTTAATTTTTCAATCCACGCAAAAGAAGAAATCGAAATGATAAATGACAAATCAAAAATATCTTTCTTCACCCAAGCCGAATCAGAAGAACAACTAAAACAACTCACAGAAAAAGGAATTAAAACATTCGTAGTAGATAACGAAATAGACTTACAAAAAATCTTAAACCTAAAAACAAAAATAAACTTGTCCCTAAGAATGAAATTCCAAGAACACCGAATCGGAACAGGAAAATATTTCGTCTACGGAATGCCCTCAAGAAGAATCAATAAAATAATCTCAGAAATAAAAGACAACCCTTTAATCAACAAACTAGGAATCCACATCCACCGAAAATCCCAGAACACATCCGAATGGGAAATACAAGAAGAACTCGAAGACTCTCTAACAAAAGAATCCCTCCAAAGAATAAACATACTAAACCTCGGCGGCGGACTCCCAGTAAAATATCGCAGTTACACCACAAAAGTCCTCCCCTACATTTTCCAAAAACTAACAAACGCAAAAAACTTCCTAGACAAACACAACATCCAAACAATAATCGAACCAGGCAGATTCCTCGCAGCCCCTTGCATAAAACTCGAAACAGAAATCATCCAAGTCCAAAACCACAACCTCGTAATCAACACAACAATCTACAACTGCGCCCTCGACAACATCTTAACCGGAACAAAAATGCTAATAAAAAACGAACTCGAAGAAGGAACCCCTTACCTAATCAAAGGAAACTCCCCAACACGAGACGACATATTCAGATACCACGTAAAATTAAACAACCCAAAAGTCGGCGACAAAATCACATTCCTAAACGCCGGCGCCTACAACTACACAACAGATTTCTTCGGCTACAAAAAACTAGAAACAAAAATCATAGATTAACAACAATATTTTTATTTTCAGCAGATTCAGGCAAGGCGGACGGTTCCGTGGCGTATAAGCATACGCGAGGGTTCGTCCAACGCAGCATCAATTGCTGAAAACAAAAATCACCAACTAACTGTTTTCGGTTCCCGCCTTACATACTCAAACTCTTCCAACAATTCATAAATCTCAATCGAACTCTCAACCTGATCATCAAAATACCGAACCTGATACTCCCGCTCATTCTCCACATTAAAAATCTCAATAATCATCTCTTTCATCTTCCCATGGTCCTGAAACAAATACTGCTTATCAACCCGCATCTCCTTCCCATTAACAAAAAACTTATCCCCCTCCTTCAAACTACCAATCGCCTTACTCTGCTTCTCAATTTCCACCATAACAAAAATACCCATTTAGAATTTATAAAGATTTAGTACGACTTTCCTGCATAAACAACAACATTCGCTTTAGCCCCACAAACCAAACATTTACCACTTGCCTTCTCTTTCTTATCCGCCCGAGTCCCCATAACCCTCGCCTGCAATTCCTTCTCAACAAACTCCGCACAACCAGCCCCCACTTTCTCAGCAGAACAAAAACCAAACCGAGCAATCTTCCCTTTATCCAAAACCTTCTTAACATCACCCTTCGAAGAACAATCAACAACCTTCCCCGCAAAATCCTCATCAGCCCGAGCAATCAACCTCTCATCATACTCCACCCCCAAATTCTTAATCGACTCCGCCAAATCGCCAATCTTAATCTTAACCTTCTCTTTAATATCCCTAATAAAAACAGTAACCTCCCCACTCGCCAGCTCCTTCTCACCAATCTCAACCCTAAACGGAACACCCTTCATCTCCCAAAAGAAAAACTTCTCACCAGGCCGCTTATCAGAATCATCAACCTTAACATCAATATACTCCCCCATCAAATCCGCACGAATTTTATCAACCGCATCGCCAACCCTCTTCCCATCAAAAGGAACAACGACAACCTGAATCGGAGCAACCGTATACGGCAAAACCAAACCATTATCATCACCATGAATCGCAATCACCGAAGCCAACATCCGAGACATACAAGGACCATAACAAGTCATCCACGGCGACTTATCTTTCTCATTAGCATCCTTAAAACGAACATCAAACGCCTTCGTAAAATGCTGACTAATCAAATGCGTCGACGGCTGCTGAATCACACGACCATCAGGCATAATCACATCACTACCAACAGTATAATCCGCCCCAGGAAACTTATCCCACTGCGGCCTCATCATCGGCAAAAACGGCACCCCAAAAATCTTATGCATAACTTCCTCAGTCATCCTAATATCATCCTGAACCTGCGCCTCCGCCTCCTTCTTACTCGCAAACGCATCATGACTCTCAATCCAATGAAACTCCCTCGACCTAATCAACGGCCGAGTCGCCTTCGTCTCGTTCCTAAAAACATTCGCCCTCTGATAAATCTTCATAGGCAAATCCCTATAACTACGAATCCATAGATTATACATCTCATAAAAAGCAGTCTCACTAGTCGGCCTCAACGCCAACCTATCCTCCCCCTGCTTCTTATCCAACCAAAAAACCTCAGGAGCAAAACCCTCAACATGACTCGACTCTTTCTTAAAATTCCCCTCAGGAATCACTGCAGGAAAAATCGCAGCATCATGTCCCGTAGCCCGAAGAGCCGACTCATAAATCCGATACATCTTATCAATAATCCGCGCACCCCAAGGACGAATCACAACAAAACCCTTAACCCCATAACGCAAATCCGTCACCTCCGCCTTCGCCAAAATCTCACTATACCACTCACTAAAATTATCTTTCTTACTAATATTAAACGTCGTCTTGCGCTTGCCCATAACAAAGCAACTCTAAAAGATTTTATAAAACTAACTATCTTCTATAAATCATGGAAAGAATCCAAAAAATCATCGCCAACGCCGGATACTGCTCAAGACGAAAAGCAGAAGAACTAATCGAACAAGACAAAGTAAAACTAAATGGAGAACTAGCAAAGATAGGTGACAAAGCAGAAGAATCAGACAAAATCCAAATCAACAATAAACCCCTAAAAAGAAAACAAGAAAATTATTACTATATTCTAAACAAACCAAAAGGAATCCTCGTAACAAAAGAAGACCCGCAAAACCGAGGAATAATCTACAACCTAAAATCATTGTCCCAATTAAAAAAAGAAATCGGTTTCAACCTAAACTACGTCGGCAGATTAGACGGAATGTCAGAAGGACTACTTCTATTAACAAACGACGGAGAACTAAACAATCAACTAACTCACCCTAAACATAATGTCGAAAAAACCTACAAAATCAGAACCGAACCAACCCTAACAAAAGACGACATCAAAAAATTAAAAGACGGTATACTAATTGACGATAGAAAATTCTTCGCAGAAATATCAACCATAAATAAAAATGAATTCAACATAAAAATCAAAGAAGGTCGAAACCGAATCATCAGACGAGCACTAGAAGAAACACTAAACTACAAAATTTACATGCTAAAAAGAATATCAATCGGGAACATTACTCTCGGCAATCTCAAAAGCGGGGAAATAAAGAAAATAGAAAACCCCTTCATTAGTTAATCTTATAAATTCATTTCAAGTCTCAATATCAAGAGCCCGTAGTTTAACGGATAGAATATCAGGTTTCGGCCCTGAGGATGGGAGTTCGATTCTTCCCGGGCTCGTAAAAAATTGGTGAACAAAAAATGAACAAAAAATTCTGGGCAACAACATTCACATTAACTGGAACTATAATCGGGGCAGGAATCCTCGGACTCCCATACATCTTCGCCCAATCAGGTTTCTTCATAGGACTATTCTGGCTAATCATCCTCGGCGCAATAATGATGTTTGTAAACCTTGCACTCGGAGAAATAACACTCCGAACAAAAGGAAGACATCAACTTTCAGGATACGCACAAAAATATCTCGGAACTTGGGGAAGATATACAATGTTTATCGTAGTAATCTTCGGAATTTATTCAGCACTAATAGCCTATTTAGTTGGAGAAGGAGAAAGTCTTTCAAGAATTTTACCAGGGAATATAAACCCTATATTTTTAGCAATAGCTTTCTGGCTCATCATGACACTCTTGCTCCGAGAAGGTCTCAAAGGATTAAAAAAAATAGAAACTTGGGGAGTACTCGCAATCATTGTAATAGTAATAGGAATATTCTTCAAATTTCTCCCACAAATTGAACCTTCAAATCTCATAACATTAAATCTCCCTCAATTCGTTCTTCCAATCGGAATCGTTATGTTCGCACTTCTCGGTTTCACCTCAATCCCAGAACTCCGTCAAGAAATCAAAGGTCAAGAAAAACTACTCAAAAAAGCAATCATCCTCGGAAGCATCATTCCAATAATCCTCTACATATTATTCACCCTCGTATTTGTGGGAATCTTAGGAAACGAAGTAACCGAAATAGCGACACTTTCTTTCGGACCAATAATAATAATTTTAGGAATCTTCACAATGCTCACATCCTATTTTGTTCTATCCTACTCCCTCAGAGACACATTCAAATTCGACCTAAAAACTTCCCCGACGATAAACTTCATATTTACATCATTAATCCCATTAATATTATATCTTTTAATAACTCAATACAAAATACTCGGATTCGCATCAATTCTCGGAATCGGAGGAGTCATTTCAGGAGGTCTAACTGGAATCTTAATCATCTTAATTAGCAAAAAAGCAAAAACAAGCAAACGAAATAAAAATAATCCAGAAATTCAAATGCCAATAAACTGGCCAATAATAATAATTCTATCAATAATATTCTTCGTAGGAATCATCTTGCAATTCTCTCATTAATTATTTAAACTAAAATAACTAAGAATAAATATGGAAAAAGAGGGAAAATTTGTCGCACCCAGATGGACCAAGATAGTCTTAATTGTAACATTCACATTTTACATTTGGTTTCTAGTTTCAACACTCCTCTTACCTCTCGCAGAATTCATAAACTTACCCGACACAATATTCCTAACAATATACAATTTAATAGATTTCCCTATAGCAATTTTAGGTTTCATAATCTGCATAAGCATTTTCTCATCGCTAATTATCTTACTTGAATTCAAAGAACAAAAAGGGCTCTCAAGAATATTTCTAATAGAAGGATTCTCTTTCATGCTCTACTTTATAATTCCTATAATCGCGACAATGCTCCTCCTAGTTTTAATCGCACTACAATTAACTGGAAACATTCCTACAGAATCCAGAATATCTCACTTCCTAGAAGACCTATTCCTCTTCACCTCAGTCTTATTCATACTAACCTCAATACTAAACCTCGCAACACAAAAATTCCTTCGCATAGGAGGTTGTGGCCTATCAAAAATCCCTAAAAACAAAGATAAGTATAAACGATAAACTTATATACCTAACAATCCAAAAATATACATAAGCGAGCAAATTAAGTTATGAGAATTCTATTAAAATTATTAAATAATTCAGGAGGAAAGAATGAAGTTATACATAGGTAATTTACCTTGGAAAGTCGACGATAGCGGTTTGAAAGAAATGTTCGCAGCATACAATGTTGAAGAAGCAAACGTTATCTCTGACAAGTTTTCAGGGAGATCAAAAGGTTTCGGTTTCGTAACAATCGCAGATGATGAATCAGCTAACAAAGCTATTTCAGAAATGAACGATAAAGAAATCGAAGGCAGACCAATTAAGGTCAGCGAAGCAAAGCCAATGGTTCCACGAGATAATGCTCCACGAGCAGAATCCAGCGAATCAAGCGAAGCTCCAGCAGCAGATCCAGACGCCCTTAACCAAACAGACGGAGAATAAATCTCCGACACAATTTTTTATTTTTATTTTAAAATTTCTCAGATAAACAAAAAGCCCCGCTCCCACTCTTTGGAATCCCCATAACCACTATAATTTTAGCCACTATACCAAAAGAAAATTCTACCAACATAATCAGAAGTTACCCTTCTCAGATAATATATCTTAAATAATTATCCAAATTACAACACCTACCGCAATAACAACAGCAGCACCGACAGCCCAGTAAATCCATTTCTTACTCGACCCACCAGCAACTGGAACACCAGCAGCCGCAGGAGTCTTCGCAACAACAGGAGCCTTCGCCACAGCAGGAACATTTGTTACAGCAGGAGTCTCAACAATTTTATCACCCATGAATTAACTAACAATAAAGACTTTATAAAATTACCCTATCAACCTCTTCTTATTATTCAAAACAAAAATTATCAACGCCACAATAACCACAACAAACCCCACATAATAAAAAAAATTCTCCTCAGGACTCGGAAAGAAAAACATCCCGATTAATCCAAGAGCTCCAATCACTAACGCAACAAATTCATTTGTTCTCATACAAACAAGATAATTCCACAATTACTTAAACATTCCCCTACAAATCAGCTTCCAACGTCAAACTATAATCCTTAAAATTATTCTTCCTATAAAACTTCATCGCCAAATCATTCCCAGCCGAAGCATCCACCATTATTTTCTTAACATTCTTCCCCTTACACCATTCAACAAATTCATCATAAAATTTTTGGCCAATCCCCTTGCCCCTAAACTCCTCCAAAACAAAAGTATTCTCCAACTCCGCAGCCACAAGCGAACGCAAACGACAATAAGCCCCCGCCTTCATCAACCCCCCACACAAATAACCAACAACCTTACCATCAACAACCGCAACCAAAACACAATTATCTTTTTTAGAAATCTTATCCTTATAATACTTAGTCCCCTCCTCGCTAAAAACCCAATCCAAATCCAACAAACTATCATACTCCCCATGCTCCTTCTCAAACAACATCTGATTCAACTCCTGCACAACCTTCAAATCACCAACAACCGCCTTCCTAATCTCCATACACAACACCACCAACCAACATTTATAGAACTTTCCCCGTTCGTATTGTGAAGTATCTAGTAATCGCTACGCTCCAATAAACCGACTTACAAATTTGAAGGAGTCGGCCTAACCCTTGCGTCAATAGACTCTATCGAAATTGCTAACCCTGAATATTTACTATCCAACTTTACCTCTCTTAATTTCTCTATCGCCTTTTGTTCCTTATCCTCGAAAAATAAAACAAGAAAGATTCCATGCGTTACCTTCTTCCCTTCCATATAGGCTGGAAGCTGCTTTTGATAACCATCCAAAAGTTTATCGTGCTTAGCTAATTTTATTTCTAAATAAGTTCTTGATTTAACTCCCTGAGAAAACTTAAATTCAATTCGCCCATTAGCAGCCTTAGATTCTTCAGATATTTCAATGTTATGCTCTTCACAAACTAATTTTATTGTAGAATAAAAAATTAATTGTATATAAGACTCATCAAATGGTTTTTTGTCGGATGGATTTCTTAATAACTTATATCCTTCACCCTTCTCAACAAAATGTCTAAAATCTTCCACTAATTTTTTTATAAAATCAAAAAGTTCAATATCAGTATATTTTGTTTTTAATTGAATAGATGGTAATGATTCCTTAATCAATGATGGCAAAAATTCCTTATAGTAAACTTTCTTTGAATCTTTTGCATAATCATAATAAGCCTTTCTAACCTTCCCTTCACCATAAAAAGAATCGACAAATTTATACAATCTTTTAGGGTTGTTCTTAACTATCTCAAGCAATTTCTTTCTACTTATGTCCTTGCTAAACCTAATATTTAAACTGCTTCTAAGGTATTCCGTGTCATGTTGCAAAAGATATTTTTTAAATTCTAAAGAGCTCAATAAAGGGGATCTTCGTAAAAACTCCTTTGGAACCAAAAATATAGATTCATCATTATATGTATTTTTTGGCAACTCAAAATGTCCATCTCTCCATCGATCTTCATCAAAATCGAACTTATAATGTCTGACTGGAAACTTTTCCATTTCAGCACCATTCTCCCTACAAATTCTTTGCGTATAAGCAATTAATTCTTCTTTTAATATATTGGCAGTTATGTCGCTAATTCTGTCTGGACCAATTCCCGTTGAAAAAAACGTTAAAATTTCTATATGTGAAAAATTTTCTTGATCTACCTCAATATTATCTATTAATTCGCAAATTGTATTATATAATGTATTAGCAAAAGATTTTCCAGTTCCCGATCCTCCCCTTGATCCCCTTGAATAACCAAGTCTCAAGCCATCTACCTCGGGGAACATCAACATATTTCTCAATAACACCTCGCTATTTTCATCCTTCATAGATCGATAAAAAGCTATTCTTTCGATTATATGAGAAAAGAACTTATTTATTTTTTCCCTTGCCCCTTTAAATTCAGGTATATCACTATTTTCAACTAAATATGGATCTATAAACAAATTTACATCTGTTTCAAATACTGGGTTGAACCACTCTTTCTCCCAAAACTCTTCGATACCATATTCATCTGAGAACAACATGAGATAACACTATAAACCAACTTTAAAAATAAATCTATACTCCACCTTATCCTCTCCCTTCCCCACACATCCAATCGCTACGTTCGCGTAACCTATCTTCAATTTTTTCTAATGGGACTTTTAAAAAACATTAACCCTATCAGAATTAAACCCACATATTCAATTAAAAAAAATTTAAAAATTTGAACAAGAGACATAGAAATCTCCAAAGAAATATTTATCATTAAAAAAAGGAAAAAACTTAAAGCTAACGCCGATCCCAAAACACCGAGTATTTTAGAACAAATATTTTTGTAATAACTATATTTTATATAAAGATATTTACGAATAATATTCTGAGTAACAACGGGGGAAAATACGGCTATTAGAATAAGAATATAAATGTCACTTTTAATCGCCCCATAAAAAATAAGATGAAGAACAATTACAAAAAGAGTTGTATATAGTGAAATAAATATCAAATTATGAAAAAAGGACAAAATTATTTTTTCTCTATAAGACGCTCCCTTAATAATTTCAAGTTTTTTCTTCCTATTCCAAAAGGCATCTAAGTAACTATATCCATAAGGCATTTTATTTCTTCCTCAACCGAACCTCACTATTCCCCACCTCTGCTTCCAACTCATCGCCCTCTTTCAACTCCGCCTCTTTAATTATCTTCTCCGGAATATTAATTTTATATTTATAATATGCCTTTCCCCCATATTCCCTCGACTTCTCTTTTAATATTTTCATACAAATCAATAGGAATAGAACTTTATAAATTTTTAGAGACCGAAAGATTTAAATAGTTTAGGTCTCTAAAACATACAGAACACATAAAAACTTTTAAAACAAGGTAAATAAAAAGAACTATGGAAAAAGAGGAAATAAAGGTGGCTGAGCTTTTCGCAGGAGTAGGAGGTTTTCGTATAGGGTTACAGAATGCTTCAGACAAATTTAAAGTTGTTTGGAGTAATCAATGGGAACCAAAAACAAAAAGCCAAGAGGCCTCAGATATTTATATAAAAAGATTCGGAGAAAAAGGCCACTCAAATAAAGATATAACAAAAGTAGAACTTCATGAAATTCCAGAACACAATTTACTAGTCGGAGGTTTCCCTTGTCAAGATTATTCTGTCGCAAAAAGTCTAGGAGAATCCCACGGAATCCATGGAAAGAAAGGAGTATTGTGGTGGGAGATACATAGGATATTAGGAAAATCAGAACACAGGCCAGAGTTCATTCTCTTAGAAAATGTAGACAGGCTATTAAAATCCCCAGCGAACCAACGAGGAAGAGACTTCGCAGTCATCCTCGCCTCATTATCTGATTTGGGATACCTTGTAGAATGGAGAGTAATCAATGCAGCGGAATACGGAATGCCCCAAAGAAGAAGAAGAGTTTTTATTTTAGGATATCATAAAGATTCCAAAGTCCACAAAGACATAAGAGAAATGGATTCTAAAGAATGGATTTTCCATAAAGGAACTCTCGCACAAGCATTTAAAATCAATTCACCCAAAACAACCTTCCAACACAACTTTCGAATACAAGGAGACTTGCCAGAAATTTCAGACAACTTTAACAAAAGAAAGTCATTCAGCCCATTTGGAAATTGTGGGATAATAATAGATAGAGAAGTATTCGGGGCAAAGGTATTCCCACATTACGAAGGACAAAAAACTATACTAGGAGAAATCTTATTACCAGAAGAAGAAATACCAGAAGAATTCTTTATCGATGAAAATGATTTGAAAAGATGGCATTATCTCAAAGGAGCAAAGAATGAAGAAAGATTCAATAAGAAAAGAAATTTCTCATACATTTATACAGAGGGGTCAATGATATTCCCAGAACCATTAAATTGCCCATCAAGAACAATCGTTACTGGAGAGGGTGGATCAAGCCCTTCAAGATTTAAACATGTAATCAGAACAAAAAGTGGAAAGTTAAGAAGACTAGTTCCAAGAGAATTGGAGAAATTAAATATGTTTCCAGATAATCATACAGAAGGATGCTCGGATGTAAAAAGAGCATTTCTTATGGGAAATGCTTTAGTTATAGGAGTTATAGAAAGAATTGGAAAAGAACTCACTAAAAGACTAGATTAATTTATTTTCCATCCACCCTTGCCTAATTGTTTACCAAGATGCCTAGATACAATTAAATTCATATATCTATTTTTTAATCTAAATGCCCGTATCTCTGCGAGAACATCGCTAAACGGTTGCCTTCTTTTAGACTTATGGCAATTCGGATCTTTAAATTTTCCATTATGTTTTGGACATATAGTTAAATATTTATGTTCTCCCTGATGTATCTCATGAGCCTTCCCATCTCTAACTTTCTCTAATATTTTCTGATAATCAGATTCTAATTCTTTCAAAACACCATCACTTAAATTCCACAAGAAAACATATTTTATAACATACTCTGATCTTTTTTGAGAAGTATCATGAATATAGAATACAAACAATACTTTTTTATTTTTCTTATATAGCGAAGAATCTTCCAATCTTTCATTTTCAACTTCTTTAATATAATTAATTATATTCAAAGACAAAGGCTCTTTTATAGACAACCTAGTTTTATCTTTATTAAATTTTAGGGGACATGTTTTAATCTCAATTCCCAAATGCTCTATATCTGGGTTAGCATCACTATTTTTTTCAATTCCAAAAAAACCCTTTTCTATTCCATGACCAACCCTTCCTTTTGTTAAAACTCTAGAATCTTCATCATTTTCTTTAATCGCCTCATTCACAGCATCAAGAGTTTTCCCCCTAAGCCATCCTGCCCTCTCCATTAATTCTTCTTCTGTTTTAATATCTTTAATATTCTTAATAACACTCATAAAAAAACTAAGAAAAATTTCTTTTTAGAGTTTGTTTGGTCCCTAAAAACTCAACCCATTCCACAAAACCCTACACAACTCAATCGCATAAACTCGCCTACCATCATCCCTTCCCCTCACACCACTCACACGATTCATCAGGACACTCTCCCCCCAACAACTTCAACGCCTTCTTCCAAACCTTCTCCGCCATCTTAACATCAACATCCATCTTAACCAACTCCGTATCAAACACAACCTCCCCCGTAGCCATAACCTCCTTAGGAATATAAAACAACAAAAAGAAATAATCCTCCGTCTCATACCCATTCTTCCTCAACAAAAAATTATAAACATTCTGTTGCAACCTATAATGCTCCGCAGTATCATCCTTCAAAGGATACCCCCGCGTCTTATAATCCAAAACAATAAGCTTTTTCCCCTTCACCAAAATATTATCAACCGCCCCATGCAACTCATTCCCCTTCTTATCCGTCCACGAAATCCCCTTAAAATTATTCTGCCATAACTTCAACTTCTCCTTATCCTCAAACAACTTCATCCCAACACAATTCTCATTCTCACATAACTCAGGCGGCATCTTCCCACCCTCCATAAACTTATCAAAATGAACCTTCAAAATCTTATCCATCCCAGAAGGCAAACTCGGAAAAATCCCCGAAGGCCTCTTCCAAACCTTATGCCTCGCCAACCAAAAACAACGAGGACACTCCTTCATCAAATTCAACGCACTAGGTGACAATTTAAAATTCATCCTATCAACCTCTCCAAAATCACCCTAACCTTCCCAAAATCAGCCCTTCTTTCACTCAACCTCATAACCTGCCCAATCAAATAATTCAAACTAGCAGCCTTCCCACCTTTATACTCATCAACCACCTTCACATTCTCATCAATAACCTGCCTACACAAATTCTCAACCGCCGCCTCATCAATCGAAGAAATCTCCCCCTTATGCTCCGCCAAACTAAAACTCTTAGGCACCATATCATTCAAAATCTGCTTCCCCTTCAACTTCGTAATCTTCCCTTCCTCAACAGCCCCAATCAACTCCGCTAAATGCTCAGGCAAAATCTCAACATCCTCATCCTCAAGCGTCTTCTTATTATAATTCAAAACCCTCAACAACTCAACAGTAATCCAAGGCAACGCCTTGCCCATATTAATCTTATGTTTCGCCAAAGCCTCAAAGAATTCCACAAGTTCCAAATTCCTAGTCAAAATCTTAGCATCACTCTCACCAACCTTAAACTTCTTCAACAACCTATCCAACTTAACCTCAGGCATCTCAGGCAAGCTCGCCTTAATCCCCGCAACAAGTTTCTTATCAATCTTCAAAACAGGCAAATCAGGATCTGAAATAAACCGATAATCCGCCGCCCCCTCTTTCGACCTCATCTTAATCGTCTTCCCCAACTTCTCATCAAAAGCCAAAGTATCCCGCTTCTGAACAATCCCCTTATCATGATTCTCAATCTGCCTCACAATCTCATAATCAATCGCCTTCCGAATCTTCTCAAGCGAATTCAAATTCTTCATCTCAACCCGCTCCCCATAAGTCGAAACATTCACATCAACCTTAATCCCCGCATTCTTCCGAA
>Ga0075122_10000376_pt1 | contig 36364 bp, 41 predicted proteins | sample AntAceMetag02UKB_FD_69790 | JGI IMG/M metagenome (GOLD analysis project Ga0075122, IMG submission 69790) | Saline lake microbial communities from Ace Lake, Antarctica - Antarctic Ace Lake Metagenome 02UKB | ecosystem: Environmental > Aquatic > Non-marine Saline and Alkaline > Saline | place... | reverse complement strand
TGGGACACATTCGCATCAAACTATATTGAAATGGTAAAGAACCGGGCCTACAATGAAGATAAACAATTCACCGAAGAAGAATCAGCCTCGGCAGGATACACGCTACACTTCCTTCTCGAAAGATTCCTGACCCTGATCTATCCGATCATCCCACAGATAACTTCGGTAATCGCCGCCGAAAAAGGAATCGATCTTCTGAGGGCGGAATGGCCAAAGGCAAAGGCCGGAAATTCAGAGGACCTCGTGAGAATCAATAACCTGATGGAATTCAATAGTTTAGTTTGGAAGACCAAAAAAGAAAAAGGAATCTCGCTAAGAGAGCCAATCGACGGAATCAAAATCCCGAAACTCCTAAAGCCATTCGAAAAAGATCTCAAGGCATGCCATCGGATCTAGTATATTCTCCAGAACATATTTCTTTAAAAAAGTAGAAACCGTGAAAAAGGTATGCCAGAAGATAAAACATCAACTAGCGGGGCATTTCGCGAAGTAAGATATCGTAAGGCGGTACATTTCCACGGTGGCCCCGTGACTTTTATCGACGAGGGAGGATTAACGACCCTTGCAGTAGAGACGAAGGCTTCAGGATCACAGGATCACGGCGGTTGGAATACAAATGTAACGGTTTCGGGAAGAGAGGTTAGCATTACCATCGATTCACCACCGGCGTCAACGCCCGCGGTCGCTCATGCAGTTGCAGTGCAACACATACGAGGCAGTTATAATACCGGCCGAAGAAACTTCACAGCAGAAAATGTCTTCCCACCAAGAGGCTGACCTAACCCAAACTTCTATAAACAAAATCCCTTTTATCTAATCATGGACGAAGCGCAAAAATTTGAACTAGAATCTCTCGTTGAAGAGCTCGAAGGCTACCGCGGCCGACACACAGAATTCATCACAGTCATGGTCCCAGCCGGCGCTACACTGACCCAGACAACAAAACAACTAGAAGACGAAAAGGGAACCGCGACAAATATCAAATCGACAGCAACGAGGAAGAACGTAATCAACTCCCTGGAAAGAGCAATCAGAAAACTAAAAGAAATCGAAAGGACGCCGGCGAACGGACTAGCTGTGTTCTCCGGAACCGTAAACAAAGACGGCAAAGAAGTTTCAGAAGTCTGGGCGATCGAGCCGCCGAAAAAACTCAAGATCAAAATTTATCGATGCGACCAAACCTTCGTCGTTGAGCCATTAAAAGAAATGCTAGAAACAGATTCATCTTACGCCCTCCTGATCATAGAAAGAAACGAAGCCACAATCGGACTTCTCGACGGTAAACATATCAAGATTATGCAAAACATGACATCGGGAATCCCGGGTAAAACCAGGGCCGGCGGACAATCCGCACAGCGTTTCGCGCGAATTCGAGAGTCAGCGGCAAAAGAATTTTTCAAGCGAGTCGCAGAATCAATGAAGAAACATTTCTGGGAGAATAAGAAACTAAAGGGGATCCTCGTCGGTGGACCAATCCCAACAAAAAATGAATTCCTCGACCAAGGACAACTCGTAACAGCACTTAAGGAGAAAGTAATCGCGGTAAAAGATATCGGAGGAACCGGGATGCACGGACTCCAAGAGCTGGTGGAAAACTGCCAGGATGTATTGGCCGAACAAGAAATAACAAAGCAGAGACTAATCCTGGACCTGTTCTTTGAGAAACTAGCAAAGGAGCCAAACAAAGTTTCATATGGTGAAGCAGAAGTCGAAGACAGACTAAATCGCGGAGCCGTCGAAAAACTGATCCTGTCTAAATCCCTACCTAAAGAAAAAATCAAAATGCTAGAAAAACTGGCAAAGGCATCCTCGACAGAAATCCACATGGTAACCAAGGAAACCGCGGAGGGAGTTCAGTTCGATAATCTGGGAGGAGCAGGAGGTATCCTCAGATTTGAAATTCACGATTAACTCCTGCGTATGGGGCGGGTGAGCAATTCACTTCGAGCCAAAAGACAATATACGCGAGATGCAAATTGTGAATAGGTATTTTAAGGTTCGAGATACACGATTAAAAGATTCCAATTAACCAATTGGGGTAAAGTCCGCTATCATTACAATGATAAACTTTATGGAAAATCTGATTCCACCGCAAATCAAGCTCCATACTATTTAAAACAAGTCTGGCGTTACTGTCGGAAATTATAATCTGTGACGGCTTGAATCTCTCTGGAGCAAATCCAAAACATTTTTCAAATTCCTCAATTCCTCGTTGCAAATACTCAGCGTCCCTGTTCTCGTCGAACTCCTTCCACGTATGGTAAACCCCGTGCATCGCCAGCTCCTTATCCAAGGAAAGAGTCTTTTCACACCACTCCCTGTCTTCAGCAATAGACTTATTCTCGAATAATGGAATAACATACAAAACATCAGACTTCTCCAACAAATAATCTTCACACGGAATCCCCGGGGTCACATCGTCGATCTGGCTCGGCAACACGAGTCTAATCAAAAAAAGGCAAACAATTAAACCAAGCAAAGCAAGAAGAATCCACCGCCAATATTTCATAAGAAAATAGCGTTAACAATCTTTATAAAACTCTCCAACTATTGTCCAGTATGGAAGAACAAGAGGCAAAAGAGGAACAAGAAACTTCTCGGCCAGAGATTCAAAAAGAAAAAGAAAAAGAACCCCAGACTGGTAAAGAAAAGTCGGAGCACGCGGCCCCCGTGATTACAGAATCCACCGCCGAAGAAATTGAAACCGAATTCGAAGACAAAGAAAAAGAATCAGAAGAAAAGGTCGAAGCCGCATTATTCATCGCCGGCCGATTCCTAAATCTACAAGAATTAATTATGCTAACCGACGTCAACCCAATCATGATCAAGGGGACGCTAAGAAAACTAGAAAAAAAATACTCGACAGGAGTTCTTCGCCTGATCAACCGAAGCGAAGCCTGGAAGATGGACGTCGCGGAAAAATATCATTACCTAATCAATAAGTTAGCGACGGGAAATGCCGAGTTCACAAAGGCAGAGCAAGAAACTCTGGCCGTAATCGCTTACAAGCAACCGATCAAGCAATCCGTCGTTATAAAAATCCGAGGAAACAAATCCTACGACCACATCAAAAAATTTCGGGACCTCGGCCTGGTCACAGCGAAGAAAGCAGGCCACACCTACGACCTCTCACTCTCCGAAGAATTCTATGAATACTTCAATGTCGCCCCCTCAGCACAGGGGCGTCCCGAGCGGGAAGACCCTTCGAAATCCAGCATAGATAACACGAAGCAGGAAAAAAAAGAAATCTCAGAACCTAAACCGACGGAGGAGAACTAATGGAGTGGCTAACAGTAGTGTATCTGGCATATACTTTTTTCGGGTTCTACTTCCTCTCAATATACATCCTAACATACTTGCAAAACAGAAAACATCTCAACGAGTCCTTCGTGCCAGACAAAGTAAGAACACTGAGCATCATAGTCCCGTGTTATAACGAAGCCGACAGCATAGGCAAAAATATAGAGGCGTTTTTGAGGTCGGACTACAAAGGGCTGAAGAGATTGATAGTAGTGGACGATTGCAGCTCCGACAATTCGTACGAGATAATAAAAAAGTACGCGAAAAAATATCCGAGAGTGATCGCGTTACGAACACCGAAAAACACGGGCAAGGCAGCAGGCGCAAAAAACTTTGGGATCAAATATGCGAACACGGAACTAATAGGATTCAGCGACGCGGATTCAATTCCGAACAGGAACGCGATAAGCAAAATGGTCGGGTTCTTCAACGACCCAAAGGTCGGTGGTGCGACTTCGAGGGTTTTCGTGTCAAATCCAAAAAACTTTCTGGAAAGAATCCAGGCGATAGAATACAAAATCATAGCGTTCACAAGAAAGCTTCTCGGATTCCTCGATTCAATTTACGTTACCACCGGACCGCTTAGCATCTACAGAAAAGAGGCGTTTGACGACGCGGGAGGATTCGACGAGAATAATCTGACGGAAGATATAGAGTTAACATGGCACCTGGTCTCGAAGGGTTGGAAGGTAAAAATGACGATACCGGCGATTATACGCTCGGGAGTCCCAAGGACAATCAAGACCTGGTTCCACCAGAGAATAAGATGGAACGTCGGGGGGATGCAGACCGTCGCGAAGTACAGAAAAAAAATCGCGAAATGTGGGATGCTGGGACTCTTTATTATGCCATTCTTCACACTGTCATGGATCCTGGGGTTAACAGGACTGGGATTTCTAGTATATCGAATCGTAGGATACGTCTCAACAAAATATTTGATAGCCAAGTATTCAGTATCCGCGCAGGTCGCAGTTCTGTCCATGGACGGGTTCGCCCTGAGCCCAAGCATACTATTCTTCTTCGGAGTCCTCCTGTTCTCATTGGGGCTAGCGTACACGGTCGTCGCGATATCGCACTCGAAAGAAAAAGGACTGATAATTGGGTATTCCGTACTCGACATATTTATATACTCATTCTTTTATCTAATCATGTACCCACCGTTGCTGATCATTTCATTTTTTAAATATCTTCGGGGATACAACACCTGGTAAAATGCTAAAAAGTAGGAAGCACGTTTTTTGGGAAGCGCTAATAATTACAATAGCGATCTTCGTAATTGGATTATTCTTGGGAATGATGGTCGAGACAGGACGATCGAGCGAAATAAACGATTTCTACATGCAATCTGAAGTCAACCTTATTGATGCGATGGCCCTATCGCAAATATCAAATGAAAAGGGCGCAGACTGTGAGACGCTAAGGCAAAGGAACATAGAGTTCGCAGATAAAATATATGAAGAGGCAAAACTGCTGGAGCTTTATGAGGGATCTGGAAAGCTGACAGGAAGCATGGAGGTTCTTCATAGAAAGTATGACCTACTGAGGACACTGGCATGGATAAGTAACCTTAACGCGCTCGAAGAATGTGACAACTATAATGTTATCACGTACCTATACGAATACGAGGCGGAAGACACAACCAAGAGGGCGACCCAAAGCGTATGGTCGAGGATATTGCTTGACGTAAAGCATGGCGACGAAAACTTAGTGTTAATCCCAATAGCGGTAGATCAAGACCTAACGTCTCTAGACGTATTACTCGAAGAAATGGGCATAACAAGCTTCCCGGCGGTAGCGGTAAACAAAGAAAAAGTATTCTACGAGCTAGAAACCGCAGAGCAGATAAAAGAATTCCTGGATTAATACTTCAGCCAAACATATACATTACAGCATATATTTCTTTAAAAAAGACATTTGTCTCCTAAAATAATGAGATGCATAGTTTGCAAAAAGACATGCGAAGAGGTCGAACTCTCCGAGGGAATTTTAGAGGACGGAATGGTTATGGTTTGTAAGGTGTGCGCCGAATCCGAGGGCATACCGGTAGTCAAAAAGCCTTCAAGCTCGCAGCTGCAAAAGGCAGACAAGAGATACACCGTGAGGGAAAGAATGGAAAGGATTTCCGGATCACGGGATCCAACAAAAATCAGCGAGGAGCAAGTAACGGTCCAGGGAAATCTAGCAAAACTCAGAGTACCGCCGAAGAAAGAACACCACGAGGACGTTCTAGAAAAATATCACTGGACACTAAATCTCGCAAGACGAAGGATAAAGATGACAACGTCTCAGCTATCAGAAAAGATTGGGATCCCGGCAGAAGACATCAGAGCAATCGAGCGAGGCGTCCTTCCAGAAAACTTTCACGAATTATTTCTAAAGCTCGAAGCATTTCTCGGGATCAAGATGCTAAAAAACCAGGACACGAAAATTAGCTTCAATAGAAGAAACCGTGACGAGGAAAAAGAGATCCTCCAGCGAGTCCAGCAGAGGATAGATGAGCCGGAAGACGAGGAGCAGGAAAAAATTGACGAACTAGAACTCGAGATGAAAAAAGAAGAAAAGCACAAAACGGCCGATAAAATCGCAAGAGGAGAAATTGACTTCTCACGACGAGAACAACTAGAAGAAGTCACACTTAACGACCTGGTCGACATGAAGCGGAGAAAAGAAAAACTCGCGGCACAAAAAAGAGAGCAATCGCAAACCGAATCTTTGATAGGCGACGATCTTGAATTAGATTTGGATGAATTGTAAGGTTATTTTATACTGCAAACCCGGCATATCCCCTGTGGATTCCCCAGCGGGTATTGTGATAGCCCGTATTGATACCATCAGGAGATGTCCCCACCTCAGAGCACCCAGTAATATCAACATTGGCATCTTCAGTTGCATCCTCGCTAAAATAATCAGGGTATTCGACATATAATCTCTCAGCAATTTCATCAATTATTTCTTTCTCGGTATTCCAGGAGACAACATCCTCGCAGCTTAGATCCACTCGCCCCCGGATCCTCCCATTCGACATCTCTTCGACCTCAAGCCCCCCAGACGGAATGAGAATAGTCCCTTCCATTGAATTTTCAGAAATAACCTCCGTTATAATCTGCGTAAGTCTCTCTTCCATTTCTGAATTGCGATCCTCAAGCGCCCGTTGCGTTCCGTTCTCATATTGGCTCCCATCACAACAATCAATTCTCATAGTGTCAGTAGAAAAATACCAAACAGCCGCTATCACAACTAAAACAACAACGATCCCAGCAATGATCTTCTTATTCATAAAACATTCATCCAAAAGATCTTTAAAAAACTATTCAAGACTTCAATCCAGTTTGCACCCTTAACCCCCCGATATCCCCTTCAGCTTATCCATATCTTTCTCTCCAAGCGGCTCCTTCCACAATTCATTGACCAGCCACAACCCGCTCTTGCAGATTTTATCTTTCGAGGAGCATCGTCCAAGCCACTTCTCGGAGGGCCCACACTTCTCACAAAGCGAAACGGTCGAAATTATCTTGGCCTCGAGTTCCAGCCTGGCATCCTTGTCATCGACGGGGAAAACCACAAAGAAAAAATTAGAGCGAATATAGTCCGAAACTTCCTTCTCTATTTCCCGCTGCTTCTCGAAATCAATAGTCGGCGAATGCTTATCTTTAGCCTCGCGAGAAGTAAGGTCTAGTTCCCATTTCTCAAGAAAAAAATCCCCGCGCTTATTTAACAGCGCCCTTCCAATATTCTTCCGGAAGATGCTCCGGTCCTTATTCTCGTTAAGAAAATGTTGAAACAGCCTCGATCTCAATTGATCAACACCCGTATGTGTTCCGACACGAACAATTCTATCGCCTCCGTGACCGACCTCCCCCTTCTCGAATAAAATATAGATTCCATTCTTGGGGATCTCCTCTCCGCTAAAGGGAAACTTAAGTTTGGGCAAAGAATTAAACCGCTGATGGATCTCATGACAATTACCACCCAAATCTAAGCGATCCTTTAACCACTTAAGCTGCTTTCCGATACCCAGGCCCTTCATCGGGACCTCGAAGTTCTGTAGGTGCGGAATTAAAAGCTTTCGGTACCGTTCACCAGCGAGAAAAATAAAGTTATCAGATTCCAAATCAGAAACCTTAGCCAACTCTTTTACAACACGATCAGCCCACTCGCCAATCTCATCCCAATTTTTCTCGTTCAGCGTTTCGTTATACGGCTCAACCTCGCGATCCAATTCAACCAGCCCATGCTTGGCAGAAAGTATGAAAATCTTATCCGGATTAATTGATCTGGCATAGTCAAGGTTTTTCTTGAAGAGAGGACTCACGTAAAGATCCTCGGCGGCAGCTTCATGTTCAAGCTTTTTGCTCGCACACGCGATGAGAACTATATCAGCCATGAATAAACAAAACACTCCAAGATTATAAAATTATCTTAACCAAGGTATCTCAATCGACCAGGCCGCAAGTCAGATGGGCGCCGATCCAGACGAGCTTTAAATTCCAAAAATATTTCTAGAGGTATTTTCTGTAAAATATAAATGTCCGCCGTTAACTTCCATGTTGTCCACAACATTTGGCAAATGAGAGCGGGGAAGATAAACAATTTCGTTTTTATGCCTAGGCCCTTGGTGCAGATGCGCAGGGAATTGATCGATCCAAGAAGGATCAACAATCCAGAGATCCCTCTCGACAACAAGGGAGTTCATTTTTTCTATAGAGGCCCTAAGTGGGATTTCGGAGATCGGTAGGCTCAGAGTATATGTTCCCAGAGCAAAATAGAAGTCATCCCAGCGAGGGTCACTGGCCCAACCCTTTTGGTGTCCGAGTGCCTTCCAAACTACATCCCTGTTCGACTTGAGCATCGCAAACTTAACCTCTGTCGCAAGGCGACCTCGAACAAGGTCGGGTCCAGCATCCTCGTTAAGGTCCATATTAAGAGTATCAGCGGCCCAATACTCATTAAGAATTCCCATGATAGGGTTAAATCGTCTACTGTTCATTTTAACCCAAATACCTAAGCCTTCCAGGCCGCGGCTCATAAACCAAACCCTCTTCCAACAACTTCTTGATCTCGGTATTGATAATATCCGGACTCGCCTCGGTATCCATAATAATAGTATCAACATCAATCCCGCCATCAGCCTCGGCATCCTTGATCTTCTGCATAATCATATCTTTAACCGGCGAGCTGTTTTCCTCGGGCATATCTTTTCTAGAATTCTGAATCTCCAACTTTCGAACTAACAACCACCGCGGATCAACCTTCTTCACGACTTCGGCAATCACATAAAGCTCGCCATTCCACTCCCGAACATTCCCGATAATCTGAAGCGTATCTCCTTGAACAATATTCCGGAACGTCTCGATATCATCACCAAAAGTCTTAAGTCTAATCTGGCCAGACGCATCATCAACAGTCAGCGAAGCATACTTCTTCTCGCCCTCCTGAAAAAACCTGTCAACACAATTCGCAAGAATATTTACCCTAACAACATGCTTCTCCCCAAGCTCAAGAAAAAGAAACTTACCCTCGTCCATCATCGGCTTACCTTTCAAAATATCCCCGATCCGCATCTTATACGCGATATTCCTCTTTCTCTGCTCACCTGTCATTTCCATCTTAGATCAAGAAAAAGGTTTTGGGTTTATAAGGATTATTGGGGTTGAGTTTAACTCTAGTACAATAATTCTTAAAAAGCTCTAATGTCGCGCAATAAAGACATGAAAAAAGATATCGAGGTTATAGTAGGTACCGGGAAGGGCGGAGTCGGAAAAAGTACTGTTGTGGGAGCCGATGCGATAAGTCGAGAAGGGTTGGTCGACGTAATAGATTCCGACGAGGGCCATCGTATGGCTAATATCTTAGGAGCCGATAGAGGTGTCGGGTCAAATAGATACGTGCCAACACCGATAAAAAATATCAATGTAGCGACATTAGATCCAATCGAATTTACAACAATAACAGAGTCACAAGCAAGAGGATGGCCCCTCAAGAGATATCTGACGCAATTTTCCGGACAGCACGGCATCGTCCCATTCTGCGATATGATGACAGAGTTCTTCGCGGTTCCAACAGCAATAGATGAAGCGTCTAAGTTTGCTTCACTAATAGGTCTCTTTTATGAAGCGATGGAAAGAGGTTCGAAATACATACACCTAGATGTCGAGCCAACAGCAGGCCTCAAGAGACTGCTAAATTCAACAGAAACTATGAAGCGAAGCCTGACAAATTTACAAAGAACTGGAAGAATAACTCTAGGATTATTGGGGACAAAATGGCCAGACGTTGCAGGATACATGGGACAAAAAGGCGGATTTATAAAAAGGGCAGATCATTATGCCGAGGCGATGATAGATATCTCAGGAAGATTGCGTGATGCAAAGTATTTTTTAACCTGTGTCCCAGAAGAAGGACCCGTTGAGCAGATGAGAAAAGTAAGAGGCATTATAGAAGGATATGGGGCAAGCGTTGATGGCTATGTTGTCAATAGGCACGGGCGGGGAGATCCTGAAGAAGAGGCGGAGCAGGTGGCAATAGTACATGAAATGGCAGGGGGCCTCCCAATAGCCTTTATCAAGGAGGATCCAAGGCTGAAGAAATCAGGGCCTAAGATGATACAAGCACTCAGAGAACATGGAGCAGCACTCAGAAAAGTATTTGGAGACTAACTACATCGCCACTTCAAGCCGAACAAGTCAGCAAATCAAAATTCTAGGCGCAGGTGTCCTCTGGACGGCGCCGTCAAAGAATTTTTATGTGCATAAAATACGATACGACAAATTTCATTTTTTATTAGAAAATGTAATTTAGAGAATCGCAATCTGAGGAGGCCACAGCGAGGGAACCTTAGGTTCCGCGCTACATCCTCTGTATATAACCCCTTCTCGGCCTAAACAAATCACCCGCCTTCAACAACTTCCCAACGGCCTCATCAATATCCTTCGGATCCATCTTTCCCTTCAACGCCTTCTCCAACTCCTCAAATGGAATCAACTTCCCCAGCTTCTTCTCCAATTCCTCGACGGTAGTCCTCACAATTCCAATCTTATTCCGTGCCGAAGCAGGATTCCCACTGATCTTATCAATATCAAACGACTTCGTCTCCTCATCATACCCAACCTGCATAAGATAACTCTTGACCAAAGCAATCGCAACCTGCGCATCCTTAATCTGGACCTTCTTAGACAACCTCATTCTCGCATGCGCCTCCGCCAAACGGACCAGAGCTTCAAGCTGCCTAGCACCAATCGGAATCGGCCGGTTCGGACTGTCCCCAATCTGCGGCTGATTCCTAAGCCCAACATAAAAATCCTTCATCTCCTTAACGGCCTCGTCAGTCAACACCGGATCGTACTTCCGCTTCGAATAAGAAATAAATTTCCTCAACAATTCCTTGTCGATAACATCGTGCTTAATGTCCTGCTTGTGCTCGCCAAGAACATGCAAAGCAATCGATTCATCTCGGGTTCGACTCGGAATATCTCTCATAATAAAAATCGCATCAAAACGCGAAAGCAAAGATGGAGCGAGCGCAACCTGTTTCGGAATAGACTGCGTAGGGTCAAACCGACCAAACTTAGGGTTCGCCGCTGCTAAAACAGAAGTCTGAGATCGCAAGGTCGCCTGAACCGTAGCCTTAGAAATCGTAACAGTATTATGCAAAATCATCCCATTCGAAACAAACGTATGATGCGGCTCAATCGTAACATCATAAACCCACTTCGCACCATTATTTTTAACCCGAGAAACACGCTTAATCTTCATCCACCGGGCATAACCAAAAGCCAACTTCTTAATCTCCATCAAATCATTCCGAGTCTCATCATCAGCTCTATCGGGCTCACCAGAGTCATGCCCGTCGAGGGCCAAATATTTCTCCGCAACCAAAACCAACTTCTGCAAAAACTTTCGCTGCTTCTCAACGCCCAAATCAATAGAATGCCCAAGTTCCTTATTCATAGAAATCCCAAGCTTCTTGTAAATCCCGCTAATCTTATCGGTACACCTAGGAATTAAATCCTTAATCGTCCGATACGTTTTCGCCCTCTCACAATATTCCTTTAACCTAGCCTTTTTATGCCTAGACAAAAAACTAATTCTCATCAAAAAATTAGACAAATTTTCCTGCCCACTAATATCAAGCCTCCAAACATTAGAAGTTTTATCCTCAAAAATCGAAGACGTAATTTCAAATCGCAAAAGCAAATCACTAACCTGTTCCAACATCCGCCGATTCTCTCCAGCCAAAGTAGCACGACATCCACCGCCCTTCACATTAACAACAGTCCCATCCCCATCAAAAAGCGCCCGAATCAAATACCGAATATTTTCATTAGGCAAACTCATAACACTATCAGGAATTTTATTATGACAACATTTTTCCATTAAACAAGGATCCAACTTCATAAACTTTTCAACAACATCTTTAGAAACAACTCGAACCGCCATCTGCTCACCCCGACGAGTCACCCCAGCATCAATCCCAAAATAGTTTTCAATACAATTCTTATAATCATTAATTAACTTCTCGTCATTATTCCAAAACTGAATTCCATTTTTCTTCCCCCGATTCAACTCATAGCATCCGTCACTAATATGATACCCAAGAATCTTACACAAATAATCATTCTTCTTCTCATACCTTCTAGATTCAATATTAACCCTAGACGGAACAGGAAAAAACATTCCCTCCTTCAAAACTTCAGCAGCAACCTCAACAATCTTTCCATCATCAACAATAAAACAAGGATGCTCAGGAGTAACAATAATATGCCGACCATTACTAAGCTCAACCCTCACCATCTCATTCGGAGCAACATGACGACTAACCCTATCGACATTCATAGGAAAATGATTCTCAAAATCAGTAGAAATCAACTTCACATCATCCACAGCTAGAACCTCGCAATCCGCACCCTTCAAAATATCACCAGAATTCTTTTCCATCAACCCATCAACAAAATCCCCAATCTTTTGAGAAGTCCCATCCGAGAAACTTATCTCAGTATCGTAATCATAGCATTGCTGCTCCATCGCCTCATGCATCGTCGACCGATCCTCCTCGTCCATCTTATCAAACTCATCAATACAAACCAAACCCTTATTCGCCAAAACCATCGCACCAGCCTCCAAAGACCAGCCCTTCAAAAACTCATCCTTAACAACCGCCGCCGTCAAACCAACACCCGATGCCGACTTACCAGAAACATAACGAGCTTTCGGTGCAACACTCGAAATAAAACTAAGCATAACTGACTTCGCAACACCCGGGTCACCGACGAGCAAAACATGGATATCCCCCCTCATCTTCGTCCCATCACTCCGCGTCTTCTTAACCCCACTAAATAACTGCAACGCAAGAGCCTGCTTAACATCATCGTGTCCCCAAATCGACGGCGCAATACTCTTAACCATATTCTTTAGCAAGTCAGGATCAGCCGCCAACTCACGAATCGCTCGCTCATCTTCCTCATCCACATCAATATCTTCAAAACTCTCTTCCATCGGAACAACATTATTTGCCTCAATCGCCAAATCAAACCGGGTAAGTACCGCTCCAGACGACGAGGACAAAGCAATCTCCTTCAAAACACCCACGATCCTAACTCGGCTACCCGGAGTTGTCCTCATCTCCATCCTCGGATCGACCAAATCTTCCTTTAGAAAAATCGTCATTCGCTTCGGCTGCTCACCACCGCTCAAATTATCAGACGCCTCCTCGATCACCAAAACCTGCGCATCAACCATATCCTTGCTAATCTCCTTGAACCCACCTCGACGACCACACGAACACCGGCTTGGCTCCTTGAACTTCTTATCAATCTGAAGAACCGAAATAATCGTCCCACACGACGGACACTCAAACTTCGCGTTAGTAACCTGCGGCCGAACTTCCGAAGCCTGCCTAACAATACCCTCGATCCCGATCATCTTCCCCAAATGCTTCGCTCGAATGTTTCGAATAAGAATTTCTTGCGTCGGAGAAATATCCATGAAACGAGCTCGCGCGTCATTCGGCGCCCACTCCAACTCCTCAAGCGCAACCTCCAACAACTGAATCGTCTCCTCCGGCCGATCAATCAAATGCTCCGCCAACTCAGGGGAATGCGCCGAGAAATCCTCAAACTCAATGCGCACAACCTTCCCACCCTCCTTTGTGACCGCACCGATCTCCTTCTTGATTCCCTTAGACTCGAAAAAACTCTTCGCCTCCAACAGAAAATCATCCTGCTTGATCGGTCCAGCCATCTTCCTTTCGCCCTCATCCTCTGCCATACCAAACCAACAAATCCACGTTATTTAAGCATTATCGCGATCCGAAGCATATTTTGGAACCTAGTTCTTAACAAACTCAGCCCGACCCAGAATTCCCCTTTCCTTCGTCTTCCGATAAATCCCAACAAAAACATCCCCACAAAAAGCGGAAAAATGATCTCCATCTTTAAACTTAGTGATCTTCCCGATCACGTCCTTCTTGAAAAGCGGCTTCCCATTATACAATGCCCTCAGAACACGCTTCTCGACACTCACAAAAGGCAAAACCTTCTTAATCGCATCCTCGGCCGGCATCAACATCGTGCGTAAAGGCTTCTCGTTGCCATTTTTATAATCTTCAACAGCTTCCTCGAAATCATTCAAATTAACAGAAGTCGCCTCATCAAAGATCCCAGCAGCAGTCCGACGTAATTCACCCATATGCGCCCCGCCAATCATCTCACCCAAGTCAGAACAAAGCTTTCGGATGTAAGTCCCACCCTCAACTCTACAATCGAAAAGAAAGTCACGACCGTCTTCCGACGCCTCAGTTAAAGTCCAATGATAAACAGTTCTCTCCCTTTCTTGGACCTTGACGGCAGACCGATTCGGCGGCGTCTGCTTAATCTTCCCGGTAAAATTCTCATCAATCAATTTCTGCAACTTCTTAATATCCTGCGCGCTATGCGTATGCAAAATCCCGACATAACTCTTATCGTGTTTGATAAAATAATCCGCCAGTTTACAGGCCCGCCCAAGAGTAATCGGCAAAACCCCGGTCACCTTCGGATCCAGCGTCCCCATGTGCGATGTTTTTTTTAGTTTAAGCTGCCACTTAACAAACTCCGAAACACTATACGATGTCGGGCCGGCGGGTTTGTCAATATTTATCAAACTAAAGTTTAGCAGTTCTTTCATAATTATAAATTATCAAGTGGACTTTTAATGTTTTTGATGGAAGCTTGAGATATCTGCAAATATATCTGAGTCGTCTTAATGTCAGAGTGCCCAAGTAATTTTTGAATAACCCGAAGATCTGTTCCAGCTTCGAGCAAATGCGTTGCAAAACTATGCCTAAGTAAGTGCGGATAAACTCTTTTTTTAATGCCGGCTTTTTTGGCTGCCCTTTTCAAAATCGCCTGGATAGTCGCAGTCGTTAATTTTCCACCGCGATTAGACTCAAACAAATATCTCCCATCATCAATTTGGACATAATTTTCAAGCTCCTTTTTCATAGAATCAGGAATTTTCACAAACCTATCTTTCTTGCCCTTTGCCAATTTAATATGGGCTAAACCTTCCTCAAAATTCAAATCTGCCTTTTTTAAATCCACAATTTCACTAACGCGCAAACCGCAACCATAAAGAAATTTAATTATTAATTTATGTTTGATATTCGGAGTAAATTCAGTCAATTTTCTAACTTCCTCAATAGTTAATATATTTGGTAAGGGGGAATTATTTTTAGGGTTAGGCAAATCAAGTTTTTGCCCCAATACATTCTCAAAGAAGAATTTAATAGCAAAAAGGTCTCCCCGAACACTTGACGGATTTTTATTTTTAAGATTTTGTTGAATATAGTCTTTAACAACCCCCTCGTTAGTTCCTTTAGTTTTTGAATACCCCAAAAATTTTCTAACAGAATACAGATATCCCTTAATCGTCCGAGCAGACAAATTTCTTATTTCCAATTCCCTTTTTAGTTTCAACAATAAACCATCCATTATTTCAATAAAATATTTTACTATATATAACTTACGATATTAGGGGGTTATCATAAATAAATTTATGATAACCTTATGTTAAATGAAATTGAGAATTTACCTATTATTGGAGGGACAGGAACTTTTACTTTAATGCATATTCAACAGCAGATTTTGCATGAATTGTAGTTGTATCAAATAAAGAAATCTCAACATCTTCTTGTTTTATCAAAAGAGGAATTTCAGTACACCCCAAAATAATTCCTTCTGCACCATTCTTAACTAGATTATTAATTATTTTGATATACTTCTCTTTTGAAGATGTTTTAATTTTTCCCAAACATAATTCATTATAAATTACATCATGAACAATTTGTCTTTCTTCCTTATTTGGAATTAGTACTTCCATGCCAAAATTATTAATAAGCCTTCCTTTATAGAAATCTTCTTCCATCGTAAATTTTGTACCCAAAAGTCCAATCTTCTTAATTCCTTTTTTTTGAATATTTTCTCCAGTCAAATCTGCCATATGTAATAAAGGAATTTGAATATTTTCTTGTACTTCATCTGCCATCTTATGCATGGTATTTGTACAAATTATTACAAAATCTGCTCCACCTTTTTCAAGATTTTTAGCAGCTTCAATCATTATTTCTGTTAATTTATTCCAATTACCTTCATGTTGTAATTTTTCAATTTCTTCAAAATCAACAGAATACATGAGACTTTTAGCTGAATGAAGCCCACCAAGTTTTTCTTTGACAGTTTCATTAATAATTTTATAATATTCCAAAGAAGATTCCCAACTCATTCCTCCAATAAGACCAATTGTTTTCATAATATAATATACAAAATCTAGATATTTATATATTTATCTAACCGTTCCTGTCCTAAATCCTATAATTGAAGGCACTTAGTGCTAGAGGTACGGCAAATTCTCAACTCAAGGGGACGTTGCACTTTCGCCTTCGGCTCACCCTCATTTAACAGCGATTAAGAGGAAAGCTAGTTGCACTTCGCTTTCCCAAATTCGACTTTGTCGAACTTCTCTTAATCGCGATGTTATGTCTAATTAATTTAAGCCCTCGCGCATAGGAAAATTTATTAAGAACACTCTTAACTTTATATTATTATGAATATTTTATTAATTGGATTTGGAAAAACAGGTAAAGAAATTGCTGAAGAATTGGATAAATCTAATCACAACATATTTTTTATTTCTCCTTCAAAAAAGGAAAGCAAATTTACTCAAGTTTCACTTGATAAAATTCCAGAAGATATTGATTGCATAATTTTTACACTTTCAACTTTATCAGATAAAGAAAGAAAAGAATTAACTTCTAAAGTTGAAACAACATATGATTTAAGACACGCTGAATTAAATCAAAATATTAATGCAATCAAAAAGTATATTCCTTTTTTGAAAAAAATAGATGCTAAATTAATTCTTGTTGTTTCAAATCCAATAGACGAAATTACAAATTATCTCTTCAAAAAAATACCAAATAAGGAAATATTTGGTTTTGGTATGCAACTTGATGTTAAGCGTTTTTCAAAAGCTACTAATAAGGAAATTGACTGCGTTGGACTTCATGGATTAGCAATTCCAATAATTAATTCAAAATCAAATAAAGATTATGACGATTTATCAAATAAAGTTGATGAAGAATTATTTGATTTTGTAAAAGAACACGGAATTCCTCATAAAATCGCAGGAAAAGAATTTATCAATTTCTTTGAAAAACTAACATCAAAAAAAGAAGAGATAATCTATGCTTCACATTATTTGGAACAACCATTTTACGAAATAAAAAATATCGCAATTTCTTTACCTTTTAAAATTAAAGACACCCAAATCTTAGGAATAAAACAAATCCAATTAAATGATATTGAAAAAATAAAGTTAGTTGAGAGTGTTAAAAAACTTAATAAGAACTTGTCAGGCTTAAATTAACTTCTCCGCTCCGTTTCACTCCACTACGACCACGCCTTGCAGGCTCTCGCTTCGCTCGGGAGACATAACAAGGATTTAGAGGAAAATTCCTGCTGAATTTTCCCAAATTTTTGCTACGCAAAAACTTCTCCAAATCCCGATGTTAAACCGACCCCAGCAAATACCCCAATCTCTTCTCTTCATCAAACCGCTCAATAGCATACCGAAGCATCGTCCTCGGCATCTTCTTATAGTGCTTCCTTAAAAACCTCTCCTCGACCTTTTGGTCCTTCTTTCCGACCTCCCGGAGCATCCACCCGACAGCCTTATGAATCAAATCATGAGAATCATTCAACAAAATCTCAGATATCTTCAACGTATCATCGAATTGCCCAGCACGAATAAATGCAAAAGTCGAAATAATCGCAATCCGCTTCTCCCACAAATCTTTCGACCGCGCCAACTTGTACAAAACTTTGCGATCGTGATTCAGCAAATAAGCTCCAAGGATATGATGAGCCGAGATATCCACAAGATCCCAGTTGTTAATTTCTCGAGTATTTTCAAGATAGAATTTTACAAGCCTCTCTCTTCCGCTACTGTCCGCTTTTTTGTATTTGTTATGCAAGACAACTAGCGCCAAAAATTTATAGTCGCTAATTCGGTTTTTTAATAGCGATCGAATCTCATTCAAGGATAAAGAAACATATTTTTTAGCCAGCTGCCTTTTTAATTTAGTATCAACCCCGAGAGATATTCTCCCCTCGCCGTATTCTCCCGGCCCCGTCTTGAAATACCTCGAATCATGCTCAGCCCTTTCCGGATCAGAAAGTTTCTTTAATTCGCGTTTAAGACGCTTCATATAACATATACAAAAAGAGAAGTTTATATTATTAGCGTTAAAGGAGCAAATTAAGCAGCCGCATTAATACTAACAGGAGTACTAAACCTTACATTCGGACCGCCATCCTCAAAGTTTATACCAACACATTTGTGGCATGTTTCCCCGAAAGCCTGTCTTCGATCATCAACATAGGTTCTTATTTGCCCAAGCGTCATTAGTCCCGAAAAATGTCCCTCCGGACGACCCTTCCTATTATGCTCATCCGCATCAGTATCTCCTCTTATCGCGGGAACCGTAAAGTTCTCCTGATGATCGCCGACATCTCCAGCCCAACACACATAAGGAGATCGATTTCCGTGCATCAAGCGTACCCTATACATATCTTTGTCATCCATACAACTATACAAGATGTAAATATTATAAGTTTTTGTATAGTCCAGTTTCAAAAGAATTCTAATCTAGATCTAAAACTTAAGCCTTCAAAGCTTTTCGAACCGGCATCGTTTTCTTCGCGTGAGCACCCTTTGCCGTATGCTTCATAGTATTAGCCGCGTCCTTCTGCTTCTTAGCCCCAGCCTCGGCGTTTGACTTTTTATCTTCCTTCTCTTCAACCTTATCAGCTACACCATCGCCGTCCTTGTCCTCTTCTTTCTTGGCCTTCTTCGGCATCTTAGATTTTACATTTACAGCTTCAGCTTTTCGCTTCTCATCCCTAGCCATATCAAACTTAACCTTCTCGGGAATATCAGCAAGCTCAACAGTTACAATACCGTCGCTGTGCTTCTTAGCAATAACCTTAATCTTATTCATCGGCTTCTTAATTCCCCTGAACCAAACCTCGCTATTCAAATAAGTATCAATCTTAACCTTTCGAGTATCTCGGTCCTCAACCCTCATATGCCTAACAATAAAATCACGAATAGCCTTAATCGCCTTCTTCGCTCTTCGATACCGCGGCGCCTTCAAAACAGTCCTCTTCAGCGGAATAACATATTCCCTCTCAAGCTCAATCTTGGAATCAGTTTTCTTGTCGGTCTTTGGAGCTTTAGCAACAGCAGGTTTCGATTCTTTCTTTTCTTTCTCGGCAGCTTCTTTGATGTCTTTAACAACTTCCTTAGCGACTTCAGTCTTCACCCCGTCAGCCTCGGCAATAGCCGCTTTATTCTCAGGACTATCCTTAATATCGTCCAACTTCTTGACTTCTTTCTCAACTTTGTTTTCTTTTTTGTCTGCCATTATCCTAAATATTTCTTCTTCGTAGTTCTCGGTTTAATTTTCAATTTGCTTCTCTGCCATGCTCTTCGAACATGAGTAATCCTCGACGGATGAACCTTCTTGCCCTTGCCAAACTTTTTCAAAACTGTCCAAAACGGAGCCCACTTCGTCTGCCTCTTCGCCCTATCCAAATGCCTCTTCTTGCTACTCCGAGCCTTAGCCTTCCTACTCACCATCGATTATTTCCTCCGATTCTTTCTCAACGGCTTTCTCCTCTTCCTTAGCTTCCTCAGCCGTTTCTTCCTCAACCTCAGCACTAACTTCTTCCGCAGGAGTTTCAACAATTTCTTCAGCAGTTCCAGTTGGCTCAACAACCTTTACACTTTCAAAATCAAGTCCTTTCTTTTCTTCAACTTCAATAGAATCCAAAAGCTCTCGACCCTTAGCCGTCAATCTTCGCCCAAACTGCAATCTCGCCAGCTTCTCGACCAAACCTGCCGCCTCAGCCTGCTGCAAAATAACTCGAATAATTTTCCCACCAGCTTTCCTAAAATGATCCGGCTTTCCACCTCGGTCTTTCTTAGATCCGTACCGATTCCTAAGTTTTCCAACCCCAACAACACCACGAATATACAACTGTCTCAAGATCGAAGCCGCTCGAGTATACCAAAAATCTTCGTCCGCAGGCGGCCTGTCTCTCGAAGTTCCCGACTTAACAAAAAGAGCCCACTCAGGAGTCTCAAATTCTTCCATCTCCTTCAAAGCCACAGCCAAAGCTGGGATAAACTTCACAGGATCTTTTCCGTATATCGTTTTTGCCATATTATTATTTTTATATCTTGGTACTCTTCGAGCGCCATTTTCACATCAGGCTCTCCTCACGGAGATAGATGAGCTTAAAGCTCATTAACCTAATATAGCTTGAGAAAATTTGGTTTATAAGTTTATCGCATCTCTTTCCGAAACCTACGGACCGTCAAAACATAACCAACCATTTTGTAAATAAACTTCTTCCCCAACATATCGACCAAATCATCCGCAATCTTCTTGGCGTCCTTCTTATCTCGACAAGCCGACCGAAGAATAGAAATCTTCACGACCTCCTCGCCCTTGAAAGCCGACCTGATTTGCTCGACAAACTCGTCGCTGAGTCCGTTCTTCCCCATCTGAAATCTCTTAACCGGTTTCATTTAATCTACATTAACTCCGTGCTTACTTAAAGCCTTCCGTATCTTATTCTCAACTCTCCTCTTAGACTCCGGCGACATATTCCACCAGCCATAAATAGAATTCATTATATTCCTTTTTTCGAAATTAATCTCGTTGCCAGATTCATTCATCAAGCGTACGACCAAATTGTTCCAAATCTTTTCTATGTTTTCAAGCAATTTATCATCCTTGGAAAACAAAATATCAGGATCAGAAATAAGGTTAAGGATTATCTGGCGTGGGACAAAATGATCTTCAAAAATAAATGATGATGGAAAGTCATGAATCACTCCATATTTACATTTTTTCACATTTCCAATTGGAATCTCTCTTTTATTACCAGAAAAATCATAGCCACTTAATGAATAAGATTCCCTACTAAAAACGTCATAAACCTTTGGGAGATAGTCTTCGATTCCCGCCTTAAAATGAGATTCCTTATCCCAAAAATGAAATTGTACTTCAACATCATTTATTTTCTCAATCACACTAAAATGATCCACCTCTCCTCGAGCAAAAAAGTCTCGGCCTTCTTCAACCTGCGGAGTAATTTCAAACAATCCAGATCTTAAAGCAGAATCAATATCTACGCGATTAATCAAAATAATCAAGTCAATATCGGATTCTTTTCTAACAGAATAATTTTTCCCATAGCCCACAGACCCAGCAACAATAACTGCCTCAGAAAATTCTTTTAATCTAGGCCCAAGCGCCTTAATTATCCCAAGTCTTCTCTTAGTCTCCTCAACAGCTTCTTCTGGACTAGGGAGCGGGGCGCTTCTCTCTCTCATCGCCCCACAAGCTCTTTAAAGCTTTTAAGTCTTCTCAAGCCCTATGGAAAGCAAGAAATTCGGCGTAATCGGCCACCCGATCGGCCACAGCTTATCGGCGGTAATGCACACAAAAGTTTTCAAGGAAATGAATCTCCCGCACACATACGAAGCCTTTGACGTCGCCCCAGAAAACCTAGAAGAATTCTTGAAGAACGAGAAGGGTCTATCGGGCATCAACGTAACCATCCCGCACAAAGTCGCAGTAATGAAGTCAATGGACAACCTGGATCAATCCGCAAAAGATATGCATGCAGTCAACACGGTGGATTTCGGAGAACGAAAGACCGGACATAACACAGACGGAATCGGTTTTTTAAAATCGCTAGAGGAAGAAGGCGTTATCCCAGAAGGTGAAAAAGTTTTAGTCATCGGGGCGGGCGGAGTCTCTAGGGCCATCCTAATGGCGTTAGTAGGCAGCAACGCGAATGTGACATTAACAAATCGAACGAGAGAAAAGGCCGAAGCGCTAATCGAAGAATTAGAAATTAAAGACAAGGTCAAAGTAGTAGGCTACGCCCCAGAAAACCTCGAGAAAGAATTAGAAGACACGTATCTCATAGTCAATACAACTTCAATCGGGATGAGCCCGAGCACGGAAAACTCTCCGATCCCAAAAGAATCCCTAAGAAAAGATCACATAATTTTCGACGTAGTTTACAACCCGCTAAAAACGCGACTCATTAAAGACGCCGAAGAAATCGGATGTCAAACAATCAGCGGAGTAAATATGCTAATCCATCAGGGCGCACAGTCTCTTAGAATCTGGCTCGGAATAGAACCACCAATCCCAGTGATGAAAGACGCCGTTCTTAGTTCTCTTCAGAATTAGTGGGGCCCTCTATCCTCTCAATCCCGCTAATTAAAGTTCTAGCTTCGGATGCCCTCCGGGCGGAAGCGTCGAAGAATTTTAATTTGCATTAAATACGATATGAGGAAATCAGTTTTCTATAGAAAATTGATTTTAGAATTATCGCTATCTGAGGAGGCTACTTGTAGGGAACCTTAGGTTCCGTCGACTTCAAAATGTCAACCTTCTTAACCTTAATCGTTTCTTGCTTGCAAACACCCCAACATCCGGCCTTCATCTTTGGGCTCTTATCCATATCGCTTCGCATAAACTTATTCACAACTACATCTTTCTTGTTATTCCGCCAATCCTGAGAATACTTCGCACAAACAACTGCCGCCTCCTTGACTTCGGCCTTACTAGCATCAGTCCCAACATTACAAAACGGACTCCCCGGAGCAGCCGTATGCAAAAGCGTATCCGTCGGCGCCGCGGCCCGGACCAAATCGTCATTACTCACAGCATCTCTACCGAGATGAATCATCCTACCAGACGCTAAGGTATATTCTCTGAATGCCATCTCTCGAATAGGCAAAAACAGTTTATATCATTATCGAAAACACAGAAGCCCAAGTTCGCAAATTAAAATTCTAGGCTCAGTGTCGTGCGGAGCATGACGGGGCTGGCGAGCGATTCGCTTTCTCGATCAAAATCCCGACTATCTTTCGAGAATGCAAATCGCGAGATAAAGAATTTTAGTTTGCATCAAATACGATATGAAAAAATCTATTTTCTATAGAAAATAGATTTTAGAGAATCGCTATCGGAGGAGGCTACTTGTAGGGAACTTTAGGTTCCGTCGATCAAAAGTCATCATCTTTCTTATTCTTCTGCAGCTCTTTAATCCGCCTCAATGCGGCCCTAACATTCTTGTTCAACTGAATCATAGAGTCATCAAGCTGAGCCTTATTCTTCGTCCCCGTACAAACCAGCTTCCCGTTAGAGAAAAGCAAGAATGTCGCAGTCGGATCCTCAAGCTTGTAAACCAAACCAGGGAACTGCTCCGGCTCGTACTCCGTGTTCTCCAACTCAAGAGCAAGAGTATTCAAATTCAAATCAAGATTAATCGCACCAGACGCAACAATATTCTGAACAGTAATCTTCGGCTTAATCGTAACCTTAACGCCGATCTTCTTCAACTGCTTAACAACCTGTGCAACAACTTCCTTAACCTGCGCGATCGACTTCGTCCCCGTACAAACCAAATTGCCAGAACTAAAAACCAAAACCGCAGACTTCGGCTTCTTAACTCTCAAAACCAAACCAGGAAAAGTATCAGGATTATACTCGGTGTTCGGCTGCGTCCGCGCCAACTTCGTCAACGAAACATCCTTACCCAAAGAAGTCGTCGCAACAATATTCTGAACCTTCAGCGAAGTATTTTTCTTAGAACTTTTTTTCTTAGAACTTTTTGCCGGTGCCATATACAGATTACAATTTTTTCTTTTATAAAGGCTTTGGTTTTATCGACGGAGGGAAATCAACACGATTAGATCATTTAGGATAATTTTATATATTAGAGAACCGACATAAATCAAAGAGGATCAAAGTTAATGAAACGTTTTTATAGACATATATCAAATCTTTCTAAAACAATAAGGGAGCTAGAAAAAGTAAGAGAATCTAAGGTTCTCAATAAGGGGCAAAAAGAGGAGATTTTGTTTAACGATTTGAATAATATATTACTTGATCTTTATACCGCATGGTCCGACCATTTCATCGTTGCGATAAGTAAGAGATACCCAAAATTAACAATTTTAGAAGATCGAAGAAAGTATCCAGATAAAAGAATGTTTTTCACATTCCCCCTTGATAAGATGAAAAAGAAGGGAGTAGTTAGAAAAAAAGATATTCCGGTTTTATGTGTCGGGCTTGACGCTTCAAAAATTATGGAGGATAGGGCAGATATATTAATTATTATTGAAGACAATAAGGAAACTTTAAGCCTTCCGCTAAGGGGCCTCACGGAGCAAAAAATTATGTCCATAATTGGAAGTTTCGCCAAATTCCTTAACAACCCAAAGAATCATTCCTATAGCAAGTTGAAAAAGAATGTGACGTCTATCCTCAAGGAGATTATTGATTTCAATAGCAAGTTCAAAAAAACTACCCTTCCCAAATACCAACCATACAATCCGAAAACGAAGATTAACAAAAATAATCTCAAATCTCTAAAGTGGTTTGTTAAGAAATTTGAGCCAGCGCGAAGTAAAAGGGTTAACAAAAAAGGCGAAGAAATCTTAATGTTCAAGCTGGGAGGAGAGCCCGTCGAATTTTTAAGATCAGGGGAAATGTATTTTGTGTTGAACAACGTCCCGACAATAAAAATAATGGACCTAGCAATTAAGGAGGGGATTCTTTCTAAAAAAGATAAGAGGGGTTTTGTTTCACTGGAAAAAGAAATGGCAATGATTCGAGAGACCACCGAACAATATTCTGAAAAGGGGACGAAGAAGGGCAAACAAAAAGACTATAGGAAGAATAATTATTGGAGAAATGCAAAGGCTAATTTTGAGTATGATCCCTCCAGGGGCCTTTATTATCAGGAGGTTGGCGGAGAGCCAGTGATGGATGAATTCGAGAGAGAGTTTATATCTTTGTTGGGACAGAATTCCGCAAGATATGGTGGCGCCGTTCTGGAGGTGGGATTCGGGATGGGGATATCAGCAAACTCAATCCAAAGAGAGCTACTGGCACACAAGAGAAAAGGAGAAAATTGCGCCCACATCATTCTTGAACTAAACAAAGATGTTGTAAAGATCGCGAAAAGATGGGCCATAAGACAAAAAATCCCCGTTATCATTTTAGATGGGGATTGGAAAGATACAATCAAGAAGATACCAAATGATATATTGACGGGAGCACTAGCCGACCCATATCCTTTGGACGTAAGCGAAAAACATGAAGATGCGGCAAGAACCTTGAAAGAATTATATCGATGTCTACGCCCAGGAGGAATTGTAACCTATTACTCAGATAGCCAATATGCTCTTTCGGAGAGACATATGACCTTAGCAAAACTTGCAGGATTTAAATACGTCGGAAATTTAACTTCAAGCTTTGGGAAACACCTAAACACCGGGGAGTACTACAAGCAAGGACTAAGAATGGCAATCCCCTCCCTTTACAAAGATGATCTGAGATCTTCCACAGGAGTAAAAAAAATTTCCCTGAAGCCTTCAGAAAAGAAAAAGATAATCGAACGCCTATTCATAGAAAATCCAGCATATTTCAGAGATTTTTATAATATTAATCTTTAAACTCATTCCCCGACTTCACCTCCAACCGCATCTAAAAGAATTATTGCACTCAACTTCCAAACCCAAACTCTCTGTAAACTCCCCACCCGTCCTCGCCTTTTCGAAAGATAGCGACATTATCAAACTTAACATCAAAAGACGGCTCCTCCTCCTTCAAAAACTCCATTATATCCGCAAACTGCTTTTTATCTCGAGCCCTAGCCAGGGTGGCATGAAAATTAACTTCGGTGAATTCATACTCTAGAGATTGCATCCAATCAATCTCCTGAAGCTTCCCAATCAACTCCTTAAATCCTTTCTCGGATTCACTAGAAGGCGTCCCATCCAGAAAAACAATATACTCATCAAAACTTCCAATTCCGTTGATCTTGATATCCAAAGCAGATCTATTCTCGCAAAACTTTTCGATCACAGTTTCAACTTCCGAAACATCTTCAGTCTCGAAGGGCGCCTTCAGGGTAAAATGCGCAGGAACATGCTTGTTCAAATTTCGCACGTCAAACTTTCCACAAATCTTTCTGACCAATCTCTCGTGATATTCTTTCGCCTCACCCTTAATTAAATACCCAATAAAATATCTCATTCCCCAACCTCACCCTCGATCTCATCCAAAGTAGCTATATCTCCAGCGCCGCGATCTTCTCTCAACCGAACAATCCGGGGGAACCTCAGCGCATAACCAGAAGAATACGTCGGCGACTTCTGAATATTCTGATACTGAACCGCCACCACAATCTCCGGCTTAACGCGAATCTTCCGGCCCTCTTCACCAATGACCAACTTCTTCAGCTTCTCAGTCATCTCTCCAAAAGAAAGGCCCTGCTCCGGCAACTCTTTCAATCCAGTGGAAACTTTTCCGACCGCCAAGAGCTCACCATCAGACCGACACGAAACATCGTAAGAAGTCAACCATCCAGCACGCTTCCCAGTCCCCCACTCGGCCCCAGTAATCACCAAATCAAAATCATTATCCTCCGGCTTCAACTTAACGGCATAACCAACTCGAGCTCCAGGTTTATACGGCGCATCCAAGCTCTTCCCCATCAACCCCTCCTGATTATCACTAAGAGCCTCCTCATAAAACTTCTCGACCTCCGCGGCATCTTCAGTAATAATTTGCTTCGCCAGAACAATCTTGTAGGGATCTTCTCGAACCAGCTTCTCAATCAGCTTCCGACGATCACTAAACGGAGTCTCAATCAAACTCTTTCCCTCAAAATAAATAATATCAAAAATCGCTAACTCGATCGGAAATAAATTCGCCATTCGCTTGATCCCATGTTTTCGTCTAATCCTCTGGCTGATCGCCTGAAAGTCAGTATACTTCTTCGTCTCAGCATCGTAGCCAACAGCCTCGGCATCCAAAATAAAACTCGTTCCCGTAACATGACTATTTACATACTCAACAATCTCCGGAAACTGCATCGTCACTTCCTCAAGTCGCCGCGTAAAAATCTTAACCTCGCCCTTTTCGTCCTTGTTCACCATAACCCTGAACCCGTCATACTTATATTCAAACGCCGCCGGCCGCCCAACAATACGAAACGCATCCTCGACATCCTTCGCCTTAGGAAACAACATGACCTTAACCGGCTTCCCAGGGGAAAGTTTAATTTTATCTAACTCATTCTTGCAAGCCTTCTCGAAAACCTCAGCGAAATCCGTCGCCTTATCATAAGCCTCCTGAACTTGCTTCACATGAATCTTCTTGGCTTCAATATCTTCAGGCTTAAAGCAATACTCAACAATAGAATCTCGTAAAATCCCAGTACCCACCCCAACCTTCAAATCTCCAAGCACAGTCCTGGCAATATACTTAGCCTCCTTGGGCGTTGCCGAATGCAAAAGCTCTACAATCAAACCAATCTTACGATCAACAGACCCAATACCCTCCAGCGTCGGAATCCTCTTCAGATTATCCATAACTTTTTCAACACTCAACTTTTTAGAAAAAAGCGCAGTCTGTTGTTTCTTCTTCCCCAAAATTGATTCACCGACCTTTCCTAAATCCCCAAGATTCTTGAATTCCTCAACGACTTCCGCGTCACCAACCCCAGCCGCCTTCGAAATCGCACGAATCACCAACTGATGCGAAATTCCTAACTCACGAGAATCGTAATCCGCAAAAACTTTCCCTTGCAAAAGATAAATCAATTCGGGTTCGTTTGTTATATCGGCCAAAAATCCCGCAAGAATACTAGTCTTTTCAAGACCCTTCGTCGTCGACTCAAGTGCGTGATAAACATCGCAAAGTTTCGAATATTCCATGGCAAAGAAAAGCGCCCTCCGTTTTTATAATTAAGCAATCTGCGCCAAAAATTCTACCGGCTCAAATGTCAATGCCCCGATAACAGCGCCAACCACCAGACTAACAACCCCGACAACAAGCAGCCAAAATGCCCACTTCTTAACGCCCATATTCCCTAAACACATCGACATTTAATTTGCCATACCAGACGCTCAATCTGTAAAAATATTTCACGATGTAATAATTCCCGATCATCCATAGTGCACCAAAGCAAATAAGCGCAATCGATATGAATATCCCGGCGACAGGAGAGACACCACCGAAGGAGATATATTGACTGATCCACGCGCTAGGGGCCCCTACGGTATAAATCAGACTTACAATGAGAGTCGCAAGCCCAGATACAATCACCGCGAATGCTCCAGCGATGAGGGCAATTATAGCGCCGATAAGAGTAAGCCAGATATCCAGTATAAGCAAAATATTAAACAAAATAAGCGCAACCAAAACGTAAAGACCCCTGGCCTTACTCCGACTATTCTTCGCCTTCTTTTTCACCATGACACACCAACCCAAACCGACTATAAGTATCTTCCGAGTAACACCCTTAACACTGTTCCAGGCCCACCAGGGTCATATCATTTGAGACCCAACATTTATAAAATAAAATTCCCAGAAATAATTATGGAAATCAATGTTACAGACGAAACATTTGAAAAAGAAGTTATAGAAAAGTCAAAAGAAACTCCGGTCGTAGTCGACTTTTGGGCAAGTTGGTGCGGACCTTGTATGATGCTCGGGCCTACACTGGAAAAAGTCGCAGCAGATTATGAGGGCAAGTTCGTTCTAGCAAAAGCCGAGACAGATAAAAACCAAAATCAAGCAGGAAAATACGGAGTAATGTCAATTCCTTCCGTAAAACTTTTCAAGAACGGTGAAGTCGTCGACGAATTTGTCGGAGCTCTACCCGAAGCCAAAATCAAAGAATGGATCGACGCTAAATTGTAATTATTCTGCAACGTAGGGGGTACCGTACTTCTCGACCAACCGCCATTTATCTCGACCAATAATTTTGAAAAAATATGTACGCCCGGAGACTCCATTCCTTATCCTTACTTTGGGTCTAAACGTCACCTCTCCTTTATTAGATACCGCTCGATCTATAAACGAATGCTCAGAATCTTGTATAGATCCACCAAACGCAACAACATCTGCATCACAGTCTCTGGCTATTCTGATGAGATCGCCGTCACTCTTATCTACGGGATCCTCGCTAAATTTGACTATTTCTGTCCAAACACTGGCTACTAGGTCAACATCTTCTAGCCCTAATCTAACATGGCACCTTCGAGGTTTCTTGCCAGAACGTTCCGCCTCTTCTCGATCCTCTTTCCCAGCACAAACCAAAATCTCATTCCCAACGTGAGCCGCACGGTAAATCTTCCCATTTATCATAACATCCAAACAAACTCCATATTAATAAATAAGTACCCTACTCAAAAACATAGTTCTACTTTCTAGGAATTATTAACCAAGCAAGAAGGTACGCAACGATACTAGCTCCATAAGCAAATGCCGCAGCGACCCAAATGACTCGCACGATCACCGGATCAATATCAAAATAATTTGCTACACCAGCACAAACACCAGCAATCACAGAGTCATTCTTCGGCGCACGGTATAATCGCCTTATCTTTTTGGCCATAATAACATCATGAGAAATAAATACTTAAGCTTTCCTAACCCCAGAAAAATGACAAATTCTAATTTCCTCTTCGCTTATTAGCTCTCAAACTCGGCCTAACCTTCGGGGCTTTTACTGTAGAATTTCTCAAACCTCGAGCCTTTCTAGCTGTAGAACTAATTCCCCTTAGCGCTCTCTTCCTCGGAGACCTAACAACCGGTCCAAGTTCCTTATCCTTCTGGATCTCAGGAGAAGCTCGGTCAATCAAAATAACTTCGTAAAAATAATGCAAACCATCCTTTCCGATGTTATAAGAATTCAAAACTTCCATGTTCGAATACTTCCTAGCGACCCTCTGCTCGGCGATCTCCTTGTAGTTCATTCTCAAGTTCTTTCGAATATGTAACCTCTTAGTTCGCCTAGCTTTGTTCGGCCGGCTTCTCTTGTGTCCACCACGCTTAACTCGAATTCTAACGACGACGACACCCTTCTTTGCCTTATATCCAAGAGATCGCGCCCTGTCAAGTCGAAGAGGTTTCTCAACTTTAACGATAACCGCACTCTTTCGCCACTCGATCATTCGAGCCCTCAATATCTTTACATCCGGCTTTCTCCAAGCCATACGAAGATACTTTGCAATTCCCATAACAATCAATTGAAAATTTGCTTTTTAAACCTTTCAGTGGAAAATTTAAACATGAGACATCTCGGATGTTACTTTAAAAAGTTTTGTGAGAGGCTAATACCAAGTTTTATAAACAAAAATTTCTCTTCTATTATACCGAGCTCGTAGCGCAGCCAGGTAGCGCATCGCTCTGATAAGGCGGGGGTCCTGGGTTCAAATCCCAGCGAGCTCATTCTAGATTTGAAGCCAGGACAGTCCTGGGTGAGGGATTCGCTTTTGCAAAACAAAGTCAGAATATTTTTGCAAATGCAAATCACGAATAAAATCCCAGCTACCAAGTTTAAAATTCTCACCACAACAATGAATATAAATCTCAAAAACAAAAAAGATCATGGCCGCATTAAAAGAAATTCTCAAAATAAATTATAAATTGGTTTATGGAAAACTTGAAAGAGACCAGATGTGGCGTCTATGTAGTTTTATAGGAAAATCAAAAAGATTTAATTGGAGTGATGATGTAGCAGAAGCCGATGAATTTCCGAGCCATATATTAGACAAAGAGGGAAATTATGTTGGATTTATGGGGGATAATGAACTAGAGCTAGCATGTTCAAGTAGGGAAAAGCCGGGGTGTGGTGCAGAGGAGTCGAGAAGAGAACTGGCATACATATTTGACTCGGCGGCAATGACGAGCCCAGTTGTTCAAAAATATGATCTAAACTAACTACCCCTTCAACTCAACAAAAACCTTTTCCTTCTGAACATAATAACTCGTAACCTCGACTTTCAGCGGAATAATCTTCACATAACACTTATCTTTCGAGTAAGCTTTGACCTCGATCCCCTGTTCGAGCTGACTAATTACGACATCACCCCTAGATCCGATACCAGAAGTTTCTAATTCGTAAATAATCTGATCTCCAATTCGTCGCACCTTAGACTTAACCTCGACCCTAGGCAAACCCGCTCGTCTTTCATTCTCCTCTCGCGAAATAATCATCTTCTCTTCGGCAACTTGTGGGACATCCTCTCGACGGACAACCTGACGGACCTGCGGCTTCCCGCTAGAAATCCGAATCTTAAATCCCTTAGGGTTTCCGCCAACCGCGCCGGGACCCAAGTCACCCATCTGTTTTTCCAATTGCTTAATCAAAGAACCCACAATCTTATTCATCCCGAAAGGCAACTTTACTTCCTTCTTCTCATTTAACGGCCGCATGTCCTCTCGTCCCAGCATTCCGAAATTCTCTTTCTCTTGACGCGCCCTGAACGAAACCCCGCAGTGAGGGCAAAAGCTAAACTTTCTCCCAATCTTCTTCGCGCACGACGGACACTTTTTCTTTAACATAATAATCCAAATTTTCTTCTATATTTAAATATGATGTCGGTCCTTCGACTCAAAAGGATTCAGGTGGTGAACCTCTCGAACGATACCCTGCACCGGATGAAACTCCTTAATAAGAAAACTCGACGAAAACTTCTTCACATGTCTAACTTCCCGTAGCTGACCAAGACCCACATACGCAACAACCAATCTACCGATCGCCGAAACTAAGAAGATGAACAACAGCACATTCATGAACTGAATATTCATCAGAGCAATCAACGAACCAATTCCTGCACCGACAAAGGCTCCAAGGCCAACAAGTAAATTCATATATGACAAACCAAATCCTTGCTTAGGTTGACTCACAGAATCATAAACATAATTATTCGTTGCAAGGTTAAATCCAGCCCACGCAAAGCCCTCGACAATCGCCGGTGCGAAAAGCAAATAGATCTTAACTCCGATATCACTACCAATCAAAGTGGAGGCCAGCCAAAGAAGCGGAGTGAAAATTATCAAAGTGGCAGAAACCTTCATCAACCGAGCATTTCCGAACCTGTCAGAAAATTTCCCCAACAGAGGCAAGAACATCAGTTGGAAGACCGTGACAGAAACAGTAATGGCCACAAACCATATATAAGAAAACCCTAGATCTCGAAGCATATAAACCGCCCAGAAAGGTGACGCGATTCCAACAGCGATGCCAAACACACTTCTAAAAATAGCGAATCGACCAAAAGGAGTTTCCGGAGCCTTCTTCAAAAATTGCCAAAAAGAAAAGTAATCTTTCTTCCGGATCTTGAGCCTAGGCTCATACTGCCGCGCCAAAAGTGTCCACGACCAGATTCTAGAAATCGCAGCAATCGCAAACAATATCCCAAATCCGAGAAGTGTATACCCCAGGATATTCCCGGCGATCGATCCAAGTTCCTTAGCGTAATCCAAGATGATAGCACCCAAGACCATGGACACAAGACCGAAGAATCCCGCAGCACGATTTCTCCTAGAAAAATACCTACCTCTTTCATCCTCCGGGACGAGAGAACCCATCCACGAGAACCAGGCTGGGTGCGCAAGCGCACTAGATACATAAAACAAACCGATCAGGCCTACCAGCGCCCAGACCATATACGGAACTCCAAGGTAATGGAGAATTCCGGCGAGGACAATAGGAACCCAAAGTAAAATCTGAGCCACCAAGCCCCAAAGCACAATCTTCTTCCGAGAATATTTTTCTATTAACTTCGACGCCTTGATTTGAACGAGGCTCGGTAGAAGGCTCGCAAGCGCGTGGAGGATACCAATCTGGCTAGACGTAGCACTCATAGCCAAAGCAAACGGAGAAAAATACGACATCCCGAGGCTCGTAGAGACCGAGGCGGCCGAACCTTCCCGCACACTCAACTTAAGACTTTTGTTTATCCTCTTCTGAATAATCGGGTGCTTGACGCTAACCTCTTTTCCACCTCTTTTCATAAAATCAACTAATAAATTATCTATAAAAACCTAGCGATCAGAACAAAAATCTAGATCACAACAATATTTATAATCCACATGAGGTTTAATAAAATATGACAGAAGTAGACTGGCAAAGATACGATCAGTTAGGAACCAAGCCACTTGGATGGAACGAGACTCGCCATCTTCTAGGGGCACCTAAAAATGACCTTACTCCTTTGGGCCCCACATTCTTTAACGCACAGGAGCTAAGAGGGTCACTAAACTTACTTCGTCCAGGATTGGGAGAGCCAAATGCGAGTTCGCAGCAAGTCTCGGTCTATTTTGACGTTAGTTCTTCTCAGGATATAGTCTCCCCAAGAAGTCAATGGGAAGGGGCTGGGAGGTGGTGGGCCCCGTTAAAAGACGACTTCCTTCCCCGGGTAGAAGGTCTTCCTGCGGGAGTTGAAACCAGGTATTGGTACGGTCCGGATCATAATTCTTACGCGACAAGTAATTTTAACCCAGATGCCCCTCCATACCAGATGTTTGTAGACATGTTTGGCGGAGCATTAAAGGCTTTCTCTTGTTTCGTAGGAAAAGATAGGCCTAAATTCGATATTAGTTCATGGCAACACATGGGTTCTAAAGTCGGAGTCCCGAATACACCTAGATCATTCTGGAGGGGAAGCATCGGGGATTTATTAGGTTCTGCATCAAGAGTAGAGTCAGCACTAACCGCGATGAAAGACAAGGGCTACACTCTATTCGAAAGCCCTGTGCTCGACTTCAGAGGAGATATAAGGGTAATACATCCAGGATCAGGCATGATAGTAATGAGATCCCACCTCGGAGAGGCAAGAGATTACTCCGCGGAAGAAGGGTCTCACACTGTAGAAATTCCAAGAACAATTATCCTTAAGAATGGGCCACTTGACTCAATGGTTGCTTAACTTCAGTTAATCTTATTAATCCACTTTCTCTCGATGATTTATGAAAGAAAAATACTATGTCACAACGACAATTCCGTACGCCAACGCGCCGCCGCACATCGGGCACGCACTGGAATTCGTCCAAGCAGATGTCCTAGCTAGGTGGAACCGCCTTAAGGGGAAGGATGTCTTTTATTTAACCGGAACGGACGAGCACGGGACAAAAAATTATCAAACAGCAAAAAAGCAAGGGCTCTCTCCGCAAAAGTTCGTTGATAAAAATGTAAAGTTTTTCAAGGAGTTGTTGAAAAAGCTAAACATTACAAACGACAATTTCATAAGAACAACCGACAAGAAAGAACATTGGCCCGGAGTCATCGACATATGGAACAAATTAGTCAAAAAAGGTGATATTTACGAAAAGGAATATGAGGGTCAATATTGCCCGGGCTGCGAGCGATTCATAACAGAAAAAGATCTTGTCAACGGCAAATGCCCAGACCACCCGAAATTAGAAATCCAGACGATCTCGGAGAAAAACTATTTTTTCAAGCTTTCAAAATACTCCGATGAAATAAAAAAGAAGATCAAGTCGGGAGAGTTGGCGATTCATCCGGAGAGATGGAAGAACGATTTTCTCGGATTAATTAAAGATGGGCTTACCGATGTGAGCTTCTCGAGGGACAAGAAACATCTTCCGTGGGGAATTCCCGTACCAGGAGACGAAAGCCAAGTAATGTACGTCTGGTGCGACGCTCTGTCAAACTATCTGACCGGAATAGGCTATCCAGACGAAAAGTACAAAGACCACTGGCCGGCCGATGTCCATGTGGTGGGAAAAGATATGCTGAGGTTTCATACAGGAATATGGCCAGGAATGCTTCTCTCCGCGGGTATACCGTTACCAAAAGAAGTAATCGTTCACGGATTTCTAACGATAAACGGGCAGAAGATGTCAAAGTCTACAGGAAACGTAATCGATCCGATAGAGGTAGTCGACAAATACGGATCCGACGCCCTGAGGTATTTCTTTTGCAGAAACTTTGTTTTCGGAGAAGATGGAGATATCTCGATAGATGGGATTGTCCGAAGACACAACGACGAACTAGCAAACAAATTAGGAAACTTAGTTTCAAGAACTTCGGCACTAGCAGAAAAATACGGACTAACAAAAATAGCATGCCCCAGCCAAAATAAAAAAAATAATAGCGAGGGTACTCCGAACAAGCTAATCAAAAAATTAAACATCAAAAAAATAGAAAAGTTCTTCGAAGAATACCAGTTCGATAAAGCCCTCAACGAGATCTTCGCGTTCATCGACGTCTGCAACGAATACGTCCAATCTAAAAAACCCTGGGAAACTCACGATAGAAAAGTTCTCTTCGAGCTTGTAGAATCAATCAGAGAAATCGCGCGCCTACTCTCACCAATCATTCCAGAATCCGCAGAAAAAATATTAAAAATATTCAAATCAAACAACATCAAAAAAGCTCCAGTTCTATTTGAAAAAATCAACATGCCAGATAGAAAACCAAACATTAAAAAGTCGGAAGAACCTGAAGAGATCATGGAAGGAGTAACGTCAATCAACTACGGAGATTTCGAGAAACTAGACTTAAGAGTCGCAGAAATCAAGAAAGCCGAAGATATAGACGGTGCGGATAAGCTTTACAAACTATCAATCAGCCTAGGCGACGAAAGTCGAACGATTTGCGCAGGAATAAAAGAATTCTACGATAAGAAAGACCTCAAGGGAAAAAAGATAATTGTTCTAACAAACCTCGAACCGAGAAAGCTACGCGGAATCGAAAGCCAGGGAATGCTTCTTGCCGCATCAAACAAAGATCATAGTAAAGTTTCTCTGATAACACCAGATTCTGACATCGAGCCAGGAAGCATAGTCGAATAAACTTTTTATGAAAATATAATGAAAATCAAGACTCTAAAAATAGCGACCACATACATTAAAAATTATAAAATAGAAAAAGGCGAAAATCAAGATCTTATTTTCCAAGTAGCCTCGATTAGTAAAGTGATTACCGCTATCTGCGTTATGAAATTAGTAGAAGGGGGAGCGCTAAAGTTAAACGAAAGCGCAAATAATCATTTGAAAAATTGGAAAATCAAGAATGAGAAAAACAAAGAAGAGAAAATAACCATCGAGCAATTGCTCAGTCACACAGGAGGGGTTAGCTGTAGTGGATTCAGGGGATATGCGCAGAATGAAGAAATTCCTTCCATGACCCAGATCCTAGAAGGCAAAGATCCATCGAATAACGAAAAAATATATTGCAAGTATAAGAAGGGAAAATATAGATATTCAGGAGGAGGATACCAGATACTTCAAAAAATCATAGAAGATGTGACTAATGAAAGTTTTGAAAAAATTTCGGAAAAATTCATCTTCAAGCCTTTAAGGATGACAAAAACCTCTTTTTCGACGCCGGATGAAGAAAGGGCAAGCGGATTCGAGGAAGGAAGAGAAGTCCGGGGCAGATGTTTTATTTATCCAGAAAAAGCTGCCGCAGGATTATGGACAACCTCAAATGATTTGGCAAAATTCATAATAGAGCTACAGCTTTCTTATAAAAATCAATCAAATAAAATAATATCAAAAGAATCAATCAACAAAATACTCTCTCCCCTGGTAAAAGCAGAGGGGGATCATATGGGATTGGGAGTTTACATTTCAAGAGATAAAAAAAGATTTTATCATACAGGACAC
>Ga0075122_10000375_pt1 | contig 36501 bp, 32 predicted proteins | sample AntAceMetag02UKB_FD_69790 | JGI IMG/M metagenome (GOLD analysis project Ga0075122, IMG submission 69790) | Saline lake microbial communities from Ace Lake, Antarctica - Antarctic Ace Lake Metagenome 02UKB | ecosystem: Environmental > Aquatic > Non-marine Saline and Alkaline > Saline | place... | reverse complement strand
TTTCTTCTAACCACTGTATTATTTTTTCTTTTGCTTTATTGACTGTAAGACCATTCAAAAAATCAGAATTTACGACTTTATAACTATCATCATACTCTTCTACACCAAATTCAATATCAGACATGGTGCGTACAATGGGTAAATCGTATTTTTGAACAAATTCATAATCACGTGTACAATGAGCCGGCACACCCATTACCATGCCAGTACCATAACTAGCAATCACATAATCTGCAATCCAAATTGGAATTTCTTCTTTATTAACTGGATTAATAGCATGGACACCCTTCAATGGCACACCTATTTTTTCTTGATTGATTTGTCTATCAAGATCTGTTTTCTTTGAGGTTTCCTTGACATATTCATTCACCTCATCCCAATTTTTAATTTCATCCTTTAATTGTTGTACAAACTCATGTTCTGGTGCAACAACCATATAGGTCACGCCAAAGATAGTATCGTGTCGAGTTGTAAAGACTTCCATCTCCAAATCCTTTTTACTTTTTACTTTAAACTTTATACTTGCGCCATCAGAACGCCCAATCCAATCTCTCTGCCTTTTCTTGGTCTCCTCTGGCCAATCAAGTTTATCTAATCCTTCTAGCAATCTATCAGCATACTCTGTCACTTTTATATACCATTGTTCCATGTCTTTTTGGATAATAAGCGTATCACATCTTTCACAGTGTCCTTCTTTTACTTGATCATTAGCCAGAACTGTTTTGCAAGAATCACACCAATTTACAGCTTGTTTTTTTCGATAGACTAATCCACGTTTATAAAATAACAAGAAAAACCACTGGGTCCATTTGTAATAGTCTGAATTATGAGCCTCCACTTCCCTATCCCAATCAACTGAAATTCCAAGTGTTTTTATTTGCTCACGAAAATTATCAATAGCTTTGTCAGTACTAATCTTGGGATGGACATTGTTTTTTATAGCATAATTTTCTGCTGGCAAACCAAAACTATCCCAACCAATCGCTTGTAAGACTTTTTTGCCTTTCATACGTTGATAACGTGCATATATGTCACAAGCTGAATAAACCTCGGCATGACCGACATGGAGACCACTACCCGATGGATATGGCAATTGTGGCAAAATATAGTATTTATTTTCTGGTGTAACCTCTTCGGGAGTTTTGAAAAGCTTTTTCTTTTCCCACTTCTTTTGCCATTTTGCTTCGCCTTTTTTTTCTAAAAATTCTTGATAGGTTTTCATAATACAAAGATTAAGGAGTAAAGAATATACTTAATTAACAAATTCTAATATATAACCTATTTTAGCGAATTATAGGTAAAAATGCAAGTTTTTAGTTGACAAATTGGGTTAATAATGGTTTAATATGGCAAACGAAAATGAGGTTGGAGATGATCAAACAGTTTTTTACAGAATTGGTGGCACCTTCTGCGGGAATGGCCACCCTTTATCTGGTTGCCATAGGAACATTCCACATCATCATACGGAGGATTACTAAATGATCGAATTCATATTCTATCTCGTAGTACTCATACCAGTAGCCATGATCATAGCCCCGATCATCTTAGGAGCAGCGGAGTTGCTGAGGAATACTGGACTCAAAACGTCCTACCTGATAGCACCCGCGTTATTAATTCTTGGTTGCATAACCTACTCCTACCACCCCCTCCCCACAGATATCAGAAACGTTCTTTCATTCGTTCTTATCTTTCTTGCAATAATCATCGGCTCCGCCATAAAATTGACCTGGCGTGTTGATTTATGGCAAAAGCTACTAGCAAAAGACAAGACGATCCCCACCCCCGGGGAGTAGTTCGCTATTCCCCATCCCCACTTAGTTTATTTTAAGAGTAAATTAAGCAGATTAAAAAACGGACATAAGTCCGTTTTTTATTTTATAATAAATTTCCTTTGGGAACGCTCGAACAATCTCGAGCGTCCCCGTCCTCCAATTGACGAGAGTGGTTAGCCCTCAAAACAACCCCCACTGGGGTCATAACCATCATCCGGTCCGAAAGGTTCTGATCGCCCCAAAGGGCTCCTGAAGCTGGTGGAGATATCCTTGACAACACTAAACTCGCCAGTGCTGTTGGAACGAACCACACTTCCTTCGCCGAAGTGGTAACCTCTGACCTTTCTAGCTGAAGTATTCAACTCACTCCACTGACGCACCAGCTTGCCAGAAAAATCAAATTCATCTGGCATTCCTTCCTTTGTGTTCACTCCTTCGGGCTTCCTCACAGCCCATAGATCACCCTTATCGTCCTGAAAACGCATAAAGGAAGAAACAATACGAGCACCAGGAACGTCGTTTGGATAGTCAAACCAAAACTTCACAATTCTTCTCTGCTCACTCATGTCGTCGACTCCTTATTCAAGAAAATTCAAAGGGTTGAGAGTAGATTCCAGTTATTACAAACATATCACAAAATAAAAAAGTTGTCAAAATAAAAAAACCGCTCAGCTTTTCACCAAACGGTCTTCAAAATATCGACATTATCTTTATTAAAAAATCTGTAGTTAAATCTCTGTCTTCTCCGCCACCCTCTCAATCGCTTTTACAAAAGCTGCAGTTCTCATATCAAGACCATACTTTTCCTTGGTCTCCCAGACTTCATCAAAAGCATTTACCATAATTTTTTCTAATTTCCCTAATACATCTTCTTCACTCCAGTGCTCGCCCTTTACATTTTGATCCCACTCAAAGTATGAAACAGTCACACCACCAGCATTGGCTAATACATCTGGTACTACTACCACACCTCTTGATTTCAAAATTTCATCAGCTTCGGGTGTAGTCGGGCCGTTTGCTAGCTCTACGACTGCTTTTGCCTTAATATTTTCTGCATTTTCTTTTGTAATTACGTTTTCAAGTGCAGCTGGAACTAATACATCCACATCAAGCTCTAAAATTTCTTCATTGGAAATATTCTCAGTTCCTTCAAAATCTATTACTGAACGAGTGCTAGCTTTATGCTCATTTAATTTTTCAATATCAAAACCTTCTGTATTTCTTATTCCACCTTTGGAATCTGAGACTGCTACTACTTTGTAACCTTTTTCAGTCAAAATTTTTGCCATAAAACTTCCAGCATTACCATAACCCTGTACTGCTACAGTTGTCTGACTTGGTTCTAGGCTCATCTTCTTGGCAAGCTCTAATACACAGTATACCCCGCCCTGAGCAGTAGAATATCCTCTGGCTTCTGAACCACCTTGATCTAGTGGTTTGCCAGTAATCATACCAGGATCTTCGTGACCAACAAGACTCTCATATTCATTTCTCATCCAAGACATAATCTGTGGTGTAGTATATACATCTGGTGCTGGAACATCTTTATCAGAGCCGATATTGCGCCAAACTTTTTGCACATAACCACGAGATAGTCTCTCTATTTCACCCTCTGATAATTCTTTTGGATTTACAATTATTCCACCCTTTCCTCCGCCCATAGGAATATTCACTGTAGCACATTTTACCATCATCCAAAATGACAAAGCCTTTACTTCATCTAAACTAACGTTCCAATGATAGCGAATACCACCTTTGTACGGCCCTAGAGCATTATTATACTGTGATCTATAGCCTGTAAAGACTTTTACCTCACCATCGTCCATTTTGACTGGAATAGCGACTGTTAAAACTCGTTCTGGCTGTCTCAAAATATCGTGTACAGCCTTGTCCAAATTAATAATCTTTGCAGCCTTGTCCAACTGCTCCATGGCGTTTTCGAAAGGATTTGACATAAGTATTTAAGTTTTAAGTAAATTAAGCTTTAGAATTATATTTTACTACTTAACAGATAAATGGTCAACGGTGGATAAAAAAACACTTGCCTAAATAGACAAGTGTTTAAGTGTTTTTATGCCTGCCCGCCGAATTGGAGGGTTTAAATATTTAAATATGTTTTTCAAGCATCTCTTTCAATTTATCCTTTTGTACTCCACCAACCATTTGATCTACCACTTCCCCACCTTTGAAAACTAGAAAAGTTGGAATGCTCATTACTTTGTATTTTCCAGCTGTGGTTTGGCTTTCATCAACATTCAATTTTGCTACTTTTACTTTTCCTTCGTACTCACTAGCTAGTTCGTCTACCAATGGACCCATCATCTGACAAGGACCACACCATGGTGCCCAAAAATCTACTAAAACTGGTTGTTCTGATTTCAAAACTTCGACCTCGAAGTTGCTGTCATTTAGGATTATTTCGGACATAAATTTATTTATTATATTAAAAGTTTATTTTTTTATTTAAGCGGCTAGTGGTAATTCTTCTTCCTCATTACTAACAGATTCTTCTGGTTTTCCATGAAGCTCTGTTACATCTGTTTGTTCTTCTTTCTCAGGAGAATCGACCGCTTCTGCCCCATCCTCAACACCATACAAAAAATTAATTTCTACCTGCTTTGTCTCTCCACTAGGTGTAGTGGCTGACACTATATATGAAAAACCCTCATCTTCCAAAAAATCACTAGTATATGGATTTACATCAAATTTTGTACCCCCACCCACTGAGGTACTTATAGATTCCGCCAATATACTCTCCATTACTTTGGCTCCTGAGCGTGCAATGATAAAATTTCTAGCTAATTTTCCTTTTTCTGGTTGAGATTTAGTTGATTTTTTTTCAAAACGGCCATCATGCATTATTATGTTTCTAGCCTCAAACACTTCCCCACCACACTTTAGATTGAATCTCATAATAACCAGATCCAATAAACCTTCTAGGCTTTGTTCTGTTATTTCTTCCTCTGCTAATTCTTGAGCAACTATTGGGTCTTCCATTTTTTCAGCAGCCTCCATTGCCACTTTTTCTGTTCTATTATCGAGGTCTACATTTACTTTTTGTAAAAAATCAGGTGTTGTAACTAATCCATATTCAGCTTGACCGACTTTAGAACCTTTTTCATTGACCAAATCAATAGTATTAGCCCCAACTTCTTTTTGCACTTTCTTCATTTTACCAACCTTAGTTTCAGTTTTTACTTTAGAATCTGGCTCTGCTTCTTTTTTTTCTCTAATTTTCCCCAAATCAACTACTTCATTTTTATTTGGTTCTTTTTCTGACATAAAAAATATTTATTGTTCAAAAACTATTTTCTTGGCCTTACTCTCTTCGCGATAAAATTCTAAGACATCTCCTTCTTCAATTTTTTCTTTTCCTTCATATCTCACACCACACTCTGTACCAGCTGGCACTTCGTTCATATTTTGCTGACCAACCTGACACTTGGATACTGTACCAACTTCCATAAGTTCACCTTTTCGCTTCACTCTTACCTTTACACCAGCAGCGATCTTACCTTCGGTCACTCGTCCACCGACTGTCATGGCTTTTTTGTCAGTTCTAAAAATCGCCATTATTTTTAGTCTACCTAATTCTGTAATAATTTTTTCAGTCGATAACAATTTTTCAAGTTCTTCCTTTGACCAGTTTATTAAATCATAAATTATCTCATAACGCAAAAATTGGATATCTTTTTCGCGCATGGTCTCTTCTGCGCTTGGGGATGGATTTACCTTAAAGCCAATAACAGTAGCATTGCTAGTCTCAGCTTTGGCAATATCATCTTCTGTAATATTTCCCAGACCCTTCCCAACAATTCTAACACCAACTTCATCATGTTTTAATTTTTCAAGTGAACCAATAATTGCCTCGAGAGATCCCAAAACATCTGTTTTGATAACAAGATCTAAAGTTTTCTTCTTGTTTTCATCTTCTTCATCTTCATTTTTTATAAGTGCAACATGTTTTTCAGCACCAGTCTGCTCTGTCTTTTTTTGTTTTACATTAATTTTTTGAGAGACACCAGCTTTGCCAATATCCATTACATCTCCTACTTCTGGAGCTACTTTGAAACCAATAATCTGAACTGGTACAGATGGACCAGCCTCTTCCACACTTTCTCCTTTGTAGTCTTTCATGGCTCTTACTTTGCCATAGATTTCATTATTAACAACCAAAGGATCATTTTTCTTCAATGTCCCTGATTGAACCAAAACTGTAGCCACTGGACCCATACCTTTGTCAACGTGAGATTCAATCACAGTACCAGCTGCCGGAGCACTGGCATCAGCCTTAATTTTGTCAGCATTCATATCGGCTACTAGGAGTAATACATCTAGTAACTTATCGATATTTAATTCTTGTTTTGCAGAAATTTCTACCATCGGCACATCGCCACCGTATTCCTCACATAAAACATTGTGTTGTGATAATTCTGTCCTTACTCGTTGAGGATCAGAACCTTCTCTATCAATTTTATTAATTGCAACTACAAAAGGAAGTTTAGCTGCTCTAATAATATTAATAACTTCTACAGTTTGAGGCTTTACCCCATCATCAGCTGCCACAATAAGAATAGCGATATCAGCGACTTTTGCACCACGAGATCTCATAACAGTAAAAGCCTCATGACCCGGAGTATCAATAAAGGTAAGTAAACGCTCATCTTTGCTTTTTGGGTCTTTCCAAATTGTTTGGTAAGCACCAATATGCTGAGTAATACCACCAGACTCTGTATCAATTACATTTGTCTTCCTAATAGCATCTAGCAAACGTGTCTTACCATGATCTACATGCCCCATCACTACAAAAACAGGAGGACGATCTTCTCCGACACCGGTATTAGCCAAGGCTTCTTCTAGAGCCTGTTCTTTGGCAGCTTCTTTTTCTTCGTCCATCTCTCCACCTTCTTCTTTTTGAGGAGTGAAGCCCAGCTCTTCCGCCATAATAGCAGCTGTATCATAGTCAATATTTTGATTTTGATTAGCCAAAATACCATTCTTCATTAGCTCTGTAATAACCTGAGTAACTGACAAATTCAAACGGCCTGCAAAATCTTTTACAGTAATCAAATTAGGCAGTACAACCGACTCTCCACTTTCTTTTCTAAGTTCTTTTTCTTTTTCCTTATGCTCTTCTGCTTCCTTGCGTTTCTTATCATCCAATTCTTTTCTAATATGACGCCAACGACGCATGATCTTATCAGCGACCTTATTGTCAATCTTTATAGCCTTGGCACCAATATCAAAACCATACTGAGGTAAAATCTCCAGCATTTCTTTGGTATTGATTCTAAGTTTTCGCGCTAGTTCTGTTACATTCATGATGAAAAGGCTTAAAATGCTTTAAAGGCTAAAAATGCCTGAAAAGCTAAGTAGTGATAAAATTATATATTAAAATTGCTATATTGTCAAATTGTTATGCTCATAATTCGTAGATTCGTGCCCGCCCGCAACGCCTGAGCAAGCCTACCCTCCATCCGAGCAGGTGAGGAGTCCTGGGCTCTAGGCTTGCGATGGCGGGCGGGTTAAGATTAGTGGTCATTGACAAAAGCTATTAAACATGCTAAGATAATCAGTCCCTATAAAAGGAGGTGGACATCATGGCAACACCCATGAACAGCCGATTGGCGCTAGAACAGTTGCGTCGCTGGCTTTTCCAAGGGGTGGTGCCAATCAAATACCACCCCTACGGAAAAAACTCTGTCATCATCGAATTGAGCGATGACAGAAAAATATCGTTTGTTTTCCCGGATAAGGGTGAGTTCAAGGAAGCAAAGGAATTCATCCGCATCCTTATAAAGGACAGTTATACCGAGTACGATCGGCAAGCACAGGCAGTAGGAGCCTAGGAGGGACTGGATTGTCGTACCAATCCAGACCCGTTTCAAGCTTATTTTTGTAAGTTTGAAATAGGTATATAAAAATAGTACTTACTATAGTAAGTACTATTTTTATTTTAGATTATATACTACACAAAATACTTTCTCTCCAACTCCCCCACTCTCTCATCTACTTCTTCAACTTTCAAAGGAGGGACTTCGCCAGACTTTTCAATAAGTTCGATAACTGTTTTTAAAACATGTTTCATACCAGGAATAATATGCTTTTGTCTGTCTTCTGCATAAGAAAAGCGGATATAACCAATACCACCATCACCAAAGTCACGTCCAGCCAAAGTAGCTACGCCCCTATCTGTTAAAAACCACTTACTAAGCTCCTTTTCATTTTTCAAATTCAAATCGTTCTTGACATATGACAATTCTAAAACCTTTTCAAAATTAGGAAACAAATAAAATGCACCCTGAGCTTCATTTGGAACAACATAAGGTTGTAATAATTTAAAACAATTTTCCACAAACTTTCCCTTTTTTTCATACTCAACAAAATCTGCTTCAATAATTGGTTTTATTTTTTCAGCTACAGACTCATATTTAAAACCATCCAATTCCACATCACCAAAAATTGTTCCAGCTACAATCTGATTGAAGCGAGTTACGCAAGTATATTTGTTAATTGCAAACTTTCCAAAAATCTCAATTACCCATTCTGGGGCTATAATAAAACCTATACGCCAACCAGTCATAGCAAAGTTTTTTGAAAAACCATTTAAATTAATTGTATAATCCTGCATTCCCGGAATTGATAAGAAACTGAAATGTTCACGACCATCAAAAATAATTCTATCATAAATATCGTCAAACAAAACCATAAACTTGTATTTTCTTACCAGCTCAGCAATACGCTCTAGCATATTTTTATCAAAAACCATGCCAGTTGGATTTTGGGGAGTATTAAGAACCAAAAGTTTTACTCCTGTATTCTCTTCTAAAATCTTTTCCAAATCTTCTACTTTAAATTCAAACTTACCATCATCTTTTCTAACAAACCAAGGAATAAAATTATTCTTAGTATAAAAACGACCTAACGATTCATAAATTGGATAACCAGGGCTAGTGCCAATCACCTTATCACCCGGCTTTACCAAAGCCTGAATAGCCATCTCAATAGCAGGTTTGCCACCAGGTTGCAACATTACATTTTCTTTTTTAATCTCAACTCCCCTAGTCTCAGTCCAATGCTTGGCAATATTGTCTCGCACTTGTGGATAACCTGCAAAATGGCCATATTTAGTCTGTTTATCTTGCAGAGCTTTTATAGCGACATCAATAATTGGCTGTGGCGTCTTTGGTCCAGTGTCACCTACATGAAATTTATAAATTTGCGGAAATTTCCCAGATTTTTCTACTTCTGCCACTAGCACACCAAAATCAAAAGCAGTCTCTGTACCAAGAAGCAAGAGATCTGGATTAATTTCTATTCCTTCTGATGGTGTTAGGTTTTTTTCTTTTAGAAATTTTGGTAATTCTTGGGACATAATTATTGTTTTAATGTTTTTAAAATTTTCCCTTTAATATCCTCACTTGTCAACTCGGCCAACATATATACCTCATCTACACTACCAGACTTCAAATAATTATCAATAGATAGAGAACGTTCAATATGATCGGCTGGCAACATAAATGGATACAAGAAACCTTTCCATCCTGCGTGAATACAAACTGAACGACCACGATCTTCCTGCGAAAAAATTGCATTAGCTTTTTCTGGATTTTCTTTTCGCAATTCTTCAAATAATTCTGGTGAAGTAACGGCTACAATTTTTATATCCAAGCCTTGAGCTTCTAATTCTGGCAAAGTTTCCAAAGTATTTAACAATACTTGAACTCCAGAAATAACTAAGGTTTTTTTCTTGCCACCATTTTCTTTAAACTTTCTAAATATATAAGCCCCGTTTACTGCTTCCCTAGCTTCTGGGACACCAGTATCTCCTCCGCGCTCAAATACAGCGGTGTCAGGTCTAGCAACTGACAAAGCAATTGGTTCGCCTTTTTTGAAAGCGTGAAATAGCATTTCAATAGTTTCATTGGCATCCATTGGCTTGTAAACTTTTATTCCAGGATAGGCAGTAAATATACTCATCCAATAAAGCCCTTGATGAGTTGGGCCATCCTCGCCAGTCTCTGGACCATCATGAGCTGCAAGCATAATATAGAATCCCTTCATATCTGGATAAAGATGATTACCAATCAAACTAAGTCGTACACAGTTACTCATCATAGAAGTAAACACTGCATAAGACGAAAATACCGACACTGGCGCAAACCCACCTGGTAAACGATCCATTGTCAGAGCTGTGCTCATCATTGCCATATTCTGCTCTGCGATACCAAAACGAATTCCCCTACCATAAGGATTACTACGATTGATATCACCATAAATATCCTCGGCTTTTTGTGTCAAAATTGATTTGCTTAGATCTCCTGTCCCAGCCCAGAAAAATGCAGTCTGTTTCATTAACCATTCAAAAAATGCTTGGGTGGCTTTTCTAGTTGCCATTTTACCACCTTGTTCAAATTTTAATTCGTCTGGAAGCTCATCTGGACGAGTGATTGTCATTGGATTAACGAGTTGTCTATCGCCTATTTTACTTTTCATGAGTTCCAGATTTTCTTCTTCACTCTTGATATTATTTTTTGCAACATCTAGACGCTCTACAATATATGTTGACAACTCTGGAGTAAGACTTTCCAAAACTTTTTCAATATCTTTCAAAACATCACCCGTTGCCTCAAAGCCAATATTTTTCATTATTTCTATATAGTCTTCTGTCTTGGCTGGAGCACCATGAGAGGCAGCTGTATTTTCTGTAGCACCATAGTGTTTGCCTTTTATAGCATGTGCCAATACCACAGTTGGATTTCCATTTCCAAATCCCTGCTTGGCTTTGTGATAAGCATAAGTAAGCTCCAAAACATCATGTCCATTTACCTCTATCACATTCCAACCCATTCCTAACCAATGATTGATATAAGGGCTGATCACAACCTCTTCAATTTCGCCATCGATTCCAAAATGATTATAATCAAGTGTAACAATCATATTGTCAGCTCCAACAGTATTCAAAACATTACGAGCCTCATATGTCATACCCTCTTCACTCTCAGCATCTCCCATAAACACCCAAACTTTGGTATCAAGACCAGATGATTTGTGGGCAATAGCCATACCACCAGCCGAAGGCATACCATGACCAGATGGACCAGTTGCAACGTCGGACAGTGGATAGTAATTTTCAATATGACCTTGTGGACCATCGTGTTTTCTAAACTTGGCCAAATCTTGCGACATTACGGCATGTATTTTTTTTGCATCAAATTCTTTTCCACTTTTTTTCAAAGATTCATAAATCAAAGCTAGACCACCATAAAGTCCAGGTGAACAATGTCCAGCCGACCATACCACGCGATCACGACCAGTATTTTTTGGTTCAAGTGCATCAAATGCCATAGCCCCACCCAAAACTTTTGCCAAAAACATTTCTGTCTTTCCAGAAGAGCCACCAGGATGACCTGAGTGAACTGATTCTAGCGCACAAAACATAAGACCACGCATAATACGCGCGGCTTCATTTATTTTTTCAATATCTATTCCATCTAAATTTTCCAATTCCAAATCTTGTAGTTTCAAATATCCCCCACCCTTTAGTTCGTGTCCAAATCTCTCTGGTTGATCTTGTTTTAATTTATTTAACCCTTCTTCGCTCAAAATATTATATGACATAGATTTGTATGATAATGTATGATAATTAATTAAATTAGTGCTTTTATTTTATCAGATGTGGAAAATATGTGCAAGTAATTAAACAAAAACTCCGCTTTTTAAAAATAAAAAGCGGAGTAACTGTCCCGACTAATAATCTGTTAGAACAGTTATGAGTCGGGAAATCCCCCTTTACCACTCAGAAACACTGATAGGAACTTCTCCCAGACGGATAACACCACCTTCGACACTAACTTCATCTGTGCCATGATATTCATCCAGCATATCCAAATCTGGAGAATCGTCTCCCAGAAGAACACCACGAAGATAGAATTTTCTTTCCCGTGGGTTAATCCCACCATTTCTCTTCCTCGTCTTACTGTTCTTTGCCATGACCCCCATCCTTTGTATTACTTACTTCACGAAGTAATTTCCAGCCTGACACTAACGGGCCCGGACCATCAGGATCTATCCCTATTTTTTCCAAATCTTCTCTTAACCTCGCCCTACCCGCACCTCCATCCAGACATGGGAAAGGTTCTAGATCAAAATCAGAATGAGAAATTTCGGGCTGAACCCTACTACCAGTGGAACGACTTGACCTGCGAGAAGTCGCTGTGCTAGTTGACCTCTTGCTGGGAGCATTGGATCTATATCCCGATTGCCCTCCAAGACCAAAAATACTCAAGAATGTACCTGAAAAAAATTCAAAGCCTATCATGGTATCCCCCATTGTCAGATATCTGAAGTAAATATACTGAAAATAATACAGAAAGTCAAGGAAGCATAAAACGCAAAACAAAAACAGCCATTATCTGACTGCCTTTGTAACTGTCCCGACCGATGATCTAGTGGAATAGTCACAGTCTCATGAGTCGGGAATCCCCCTTGTGTTGTGGGCTAGCCATCGCCCCAAACTTCGGCCCCTGTGAAATTCCTTTCATCAACTACCCCAAACGACACACCATCGATTCTGATGGAACCATCGGAACCTACGACGAGCCCCCCGTTTTCGGCGTTGAAGTCTCTCCTCACCGAATCAGTGGGGAAACTCCTCCCCATAGTTCGAAAGTTAATAGCCTTTTTCTTTCTACCCGTGCTACCTTTTTTTACCTTTGCCATGGATTCCTCCCTTCCAATGACGATTAACTTCATCTGATTAGTACTAATAATACACCAAAAATCCCCTCTTGTCAACCCCGCACCATTTTAATGCTTGATTTAATCCAGCATTAAAATGGTGCGGGGTCAAGGGGTAAAAAGAAAAAAACCGCTAAGATAAGCGGTTTTCTATTTTATTTTTTTTCACTAACTATTATAGTATAGCACATTTTAGCCCTTTTGTCAAGACCCACTAATCTTAACACTAATCAACACTAATTTTCTTAGAGCTTATGACTTCTTCTTACCAAGCACAATATACCCCTGCGCCTCAATCCACCTACCGACAGTCAACATTTCAACAAGACCATAAAGTTCGCACAAAGCAGTTGAATACGGATGTGTTTTTTTCTTTACCCAATATAAAATTTTATTTAATGTTTTCAATATAAAAAATTTATGCCAGTTAGCGCTCTCCAAAGATTCGTGAAACTCGTCCGGATGAACCCAAAAACTTGCCCAGAAAGCCGTGTACATTTTTTCTATATCAAAACCCGAGCTATCTAAAAATTCTTTCAATGTATATTTGGAATAGAGTGAGATATGATACTCAGCATGCGGATCAATATTCAAACCTCGCTTTAGTAAATAATTTCGTATATATGCATGCTTACCTAATTTTGATTCACTAAACATTGCCAACGCTCCGTCTGGTTTTAATACTCTATTTAACTCGTCCAGCCAATTTCTGACATTTTCCACGTGACCCAAAACATCCGACGTATAAATTGCGTCAAAACTATTATTTTCAAACAGCAATTTTTCACCATTATATAATTCTAATTCCGCCCAAACAGCATTTTTCTTTATTTTTTCCTTTGCCAAATCTATTTGCAGACCAACTACATCTACACCCACCACATCCACACGCTTGCCTAATAACTTTTTCAAATCAATCATGCTGGCCCCTGTACCACAACCTACGTCCAATATTCTATACGGCTGATTCAAATCACGTTTTCTTAATTTCTTTTTTGCGTCTTTGTAAATATGTCTATACAAAAAAAACTTCTTGGGATAAAACAAAAGTTTTAATTTGTCTTTCCAGGTTACTTGATCACCCTTGAAAACCGGATCTGTATCCCAAATCTCGGCCCCATGATTATTGATTTTTCCCCAAAGTTTATTTTTGTTATTGTAATTCATACTGTTATATTGTATCATAAACAAGCGAAAATAACTAAGTAATATATGAAGTCTCAATTTATTCTGATCGACAAACCAAAAGACTGGACTAGTCATGATGCCGTTGCAAAAGTAAGAGGTATTGCACGCAAAGAAACTGGTATCAAAAAAATCAAAGTTGGTCATGCTGGGACTCTTGATCCTTTTGCAACCGGCTTACTTATTATTGGTATTGGTCGAGAATCAACAAAAAAACTAGATGAGTTTAAGGCATTACCAAAAACTTATGTTGCCACAATAAAACTCGGGGCAACTTCAGATACCCAAGACTCTGCCGGGAAAATCACAGAAACAAAAAAACAGGAAAGCACGAAAGCACCAAACGAGAAAGAGATTATTAAAGTCTTAAAAGATTTTATTGGCAAACAACTGCAAACTCCACCTATGTATTCTGCCAAGAAAGTTGGGGGCAAAAAAACTGTATGAGCTGGCACGAAAAGGAATTGAGATAGAACGCCAGCCAAGCGAGATTGAGATTTATGATATTAAACTATTAGACTATAAATACCCCGATTTGAAAATAGAAGTCGATTGCTCCACCGGAACTTACATTAGAACCCTAGCTTATGATATTGGGATAAAGCTTGACTCTGGAGCCTATTGCGACGAACTACGTAGAACTAGGATTGGTGAGTATGATGTGAAAGATGCCAAATTACCCACAGAAGATCTTAACTTGACAAATCCAAGTTAACCTGCTATAATGTATTTACACTTTAATCATTAAGGTGATGAAATCGATATTATTTTAGTAGAGAAGGAATACGAGAAAAAACTGTTTTATCGGACAAGAAATATAAATAATTATGCTGAAATTAGCTAAATTATCACTTCTTCAAGAATACAATTACTCTCTTCAATCTGACTATTCAGATTCTTTTGAGCTATGCAAGAATTCTTTGCTTTTAGCTTAACTCTTCTCACAATTTAGTATCATTCTCATCACGTATGGGAAATTTTTTATATGCAAGACTTACTAATATTAGCAATTGCTGGTGGTGGCCTAGGTATCTTTGTAGGTATTCCTCTGGGTTATTTTTTGCGCAAGCAACTGGCTCGAGCTCAAGCCAATTCAGTAGAAGCTAAGGCCGAAAAGATGATGTCTGAGGCCAAGAACAAAGAGCAGGAGATCTTACTCAAATCCAAAGAAAAGGCCATCAAGATGATTGATGAGGCCAAAAAAGAAGAAGGACAAAGACGTGCAGAAATGCGCAACACACAATCTAGACTAGAACAACGTGAAAACATGTTTGACAAAAAGTTGCTCGAGTTTGAAGATCGTAAAACTAACCTACAGAAAAAGGTAGAAGAAATTCAAACAATCAAACAAAAAATTGATACTGCAAAAGAACAGGTTGATCAAAAATTAGAAAAAATTTCGGGCTATTCAAAAGGTGAAGCTGTGGATGAATTATTCCACCGCGTAGAAGAAGAAAGCAGTGGCGATCTAGCAATGCGCATCATGAAGATGGAAAAAACTAATAGTGAAACCTACGAAGAAAAAGCTAGTGCGATAGTCCTTGAATCTATTCAAAGATGTGCCACTGATCACTCTAGTGAAACCACTTCTTCATCTATTCCTCTACCGAGTGAGGAAATGAAGGGTAGAATTATTGGAAAAGACGGTCGCAATATCAAGACTATTGAAAAAATGACTGGTTGTGAACTTATTATTGACGACACTCCGGAAATGCTTTTAATTTCTAGTTTCTCCCCTATTCGTAGACGAGTATGCTATCTAGCTTTGGAAAAGTTGATCAAAGATGGTCGTATACAGCCAGCTAGAATTGAAGCCTTTATTGAAGAGGCCAAGAAAGAAATAGCAATTGACATCAAAAAAACTGGTGAAGAAACTTTATACAAACTTGGCTTCACTGGTATTGAACCAAAATTAGTTTCAATTGCTGGAAGATTGAAATACCGTACTAGTTATGGTCAAAATATCTTAAATCACTCAATTGAAGTTGCTCAACTTTCTGGCTTAATTGCTGAAGAGCTTGGTGTAGATGTAGCAAAAGCCAAAAAAGCTGGTTTCTTCCATGATATCGGAAAAGCAGTTGACCAAGAAACTCAGGGTTCTCATCCAGAAATTGGTGGTGTTATCTTGAAAAAATTTGGTTTGGACGAAGATATCCAAGACGCTGCAATCAACCATCATGAAGACAAACCAGAAAAACTTATTACCCAAATTGTAAAATCAGCCGACGCTATCTCTGGAGCCAGAGTAGGTGCTAGACGAGATACTTATGAGCAGTATGTTGCTCGTTTGGAAGAATTGGAAGGCACTGCCAAACAATTTCCTGGTGTTGAAAAAGTTTATGCCATTCAAGCTGGTCGTGAAGTTAGAGTATTTGTAAAACCAGAAGAAATAGATGATTACAAAGCTTACAATCTAGCCAAAGATATTGCTCGCAAAATTGAAAATGAATTACAATATCCTGGTGAAATTAAAGTCTGTGTGATTCGCGAAAGCAGAGTGATTGAATATGCCAAATAAAAACACTTAAACATGAAGAGACTTAAACAAACCCACCTGATAGGTGGGTTTGTTCTATCCACAGATACAATTTAGCTCTGTTGACGCTTTTTTAAAAAAGAGTTATACTATAATCATACGTACAGGGCTTCAATATTCCCTGATAATTCTTAAACATAATACTATGAACAAAGCAGAATTAGCCGCTACAATTGCTGACAAAGTCGGCGTATCAAAAAAAGAGGGTGAAGAAATGGTAGCTGCTTTTGTAGAAACTGTTACTACCACACTAGTATCTGGTGGCGTGGTATCTATCGCTGGTTTTGGGGCCTTTAGTGCCAAACTTAGAGCTGGTAGGGTTGGTGTCAATCCACAAAACCCAACCGAAAAAATCCAAATCCCTCCAGTGACCGTTCCTAAGTTTAAAGCTGGCAAAGGACTGAAAGATGCTTTGAAGAAATAAGAAACTGCTTTAGGCAAACTTTAAAAGATTAGACAAAAAAAACATCCCGACTTGTCGGGATGTTTTTGATTTGAAGAGAAGGCGCGGTGGTGTTTTATGACACCGCGCCAATGTTTCTTACAGAGCGCCCAGCCAGACCCTCGGGATCGAGGAATTCGGTCAGATTACCCCTGAACAGAATCGAGTTTGTGGACTACTCGACTTTGTTGTCCTGTAATCTTACATAGGCCAAAAAGGGACTGCCATTTGAAAACACCCGCCCCCTCCGGAGAACGTTTCCATAAAGACCAGATTGCTCCGGTCTAAAGGCGCGTTGGCCCGAGTCCGCTTTGGGACAAACCCCGGGTCGCCGTAGCTTCCCGACTTTGCTGGGGGAGAAAAATGATCGAGCTTACGCCCGAATCCCGATATTCCCACTTCGATGCAAGAAACATAATCCATATATACCACATTCCATAAGTTTTGTAAAGAAAAACATCCCGACTTGTCGGGATGTTTTTGTGTCAGGAGGGAGATTTGCCAGGTCATACGACTTGGTCCGGTCGAATGACCGGAAACTCCCGACAGATTTACTAAATAAAATAAGCCTTGAATATCAAGACCTATTTTGTGTCAGGAGGGAGATTTGAACTCCCGACCTTAGGGTTATGAATCCTACGCTCTCACCAGCTGAGCTACCCTGACGACGTAAAGTAGCCTTCGGCTACCACGTCGCAAGCTATTAATTTAAATCGCCTGCCACGTGATGAACGAAGTGAATTTTACGTGGTAGCCTCAAGGGGAATCGAACCCCTGTTACATGGATGAGAACCATGTGTCCTAACCACTAGACGATGAGGCCATGGTACCTGCAAAATTATACAGGAAATATAATTTTTTGTCAATAATTCACCTCTCAACTCACCTTCCCGGTGGTACTTGATAATATTCCAAAATAAACTTTGCTATTTGACCAAAAACTGGTGCAGCAGTAGCGGATGAATACTGTCGTCTAGGTTTTTCAAATTTTATTATCATTGCAAATTTTGGATCATCTACAGGACCAAATCCAATAAAGGAATGATTGGTTTCTTCACTATAACCACCTATCCCAGAAATCTGTGCTGTTCCAGTTTTTCCAGCTATATAATAACCATCAACTCTAGCAGATGAAGCTTGCCCCCTATCTATAACATTGACCAACATTCCAGACAAAAGCATGGCACTACGAGTTTCTAAAATTCTTCTAATCTCTTTTGGGTAAAACCTATCTATCTTGCCACCCGGATAACGAATCTCCTCTACAATATATGGCTTCATTAATTTTCCACCATTAGCGATCACTCCAAAAGCTGATATCATCTGGAGCGGTGTGACTGTCAAACCCTGCCCAAATGAAGCTGTCGCAGTGTAACAATCAACCTTGTCCCCCTTATTTTGACTAAGAGAATCAATCGTACCAGATGCTTCGCTATCTAACTCAATACCAGTCTTAATCCCAAAACCAAAATCTTCTACATATTGTTTAAATTTTTCCTTGCCCAAAATATTTACAACTTGCACCATTCCAGTATTAATAGAATTTTCTAAAACACCTGTCATTGTTTGGTCTTTATAAATTCGACTCCCCGCATTTTCTATTAATTTTGTACAACCACCATCTACTTTTCCACTATCATAAAAATAAGTATCTGGAGTAATCAAGTTTTCATTAAGCGCTGCAGCCATGGCGATTGGCTTAAAAATAGAGCCTGGCTCATATGGAGTAAAAATACTATCATTATTATAAATATTAACAGAACCAACCTTGTTATATTGATTTGGATCAAAATCTGGAGACCCACAGATAGCCCTTATTTTGCCCGTAGCCGGCTCTATTATCACAAGGGAGGCAGATGTTGCCCCATACCCCTCTCTAGCTTCTGACAGCCTCTCACAGGCCTTGAATTGTAAGGTACGATCAATGGTAAGAAGCATATCAACACCATCCTCAGCAGCCTCAAAATTCCAGCCAGCTAAAGGTATCCTACCACCCCCTACACTTTTGGCTCCCTCAAAAAATCCTCCCTTTCCTGCCAGCTCTTTTTGCCAATAACCTTCTATGCCATAATGACCAATGTTATTTCCTTCACTATCTTTACCGAGAAAACCAATCACATGAGCAGCTAGATTTTCTTCTGGGTAAAAACGCAGTGGCTGACGCGAAAAAGCAATACCAAGCAAATCAAGTTCTCTCAATTTATCCACCATACTTTCATCTACCTTATTTTCAATTGGTTCATAAGGATCATTGCGCTTATTTATTTTCAAATAAACCTCGAATTTTTTCTCATCATCATAATTAAATACTTCGGCCAATTTGCCAGCAACATTCTCAGCTTCTTCATCGCTCTTTATTTCGCGTGTGTCAGCATAGACAATAAAATAATCACGATTCATGGCAAGCGGATACTCCTCACCAGTTCTAGAATCTTGAACATATACTTGGCCACGAGTTGAAAATAAATTTTTATAAACTTCTCTCGAACCAGCCGCTAAAGCAGAATAAAAACTATGTTGAAAAATCATTAAAATTATAAGACGTGCGATGATTATAGTAGACACAACAAAAAAAAATCCTAAGACAAATCTAAGCCTAGGATCTCCTGACTCCTTCTTGTTGGCTTTGAAACCAAGACTGTCGCGAGATGTCGCTCTAGTTTTTCGCACAAAAAAATATTATAAAATTGAAAATTGTTTTATATTCGTTTCTGTCTCCCCGTCCTCTTCTCAATCATTTCTTTATCAATCAGACCTTCTTTTTCTAACTGCTTCAAAGAATTTTCTAGGGTAGACATACCATCCTTCATTCCTGTTTGGATAGAGCTTGGAATCTGGGCAATATTATTTTCTCTAATCAAATTGGAAATTGCAGAAGTATTTACCAAAATCTCACGAGCAGCCACTCGCTTACCATCTTTAGTCGGAATTAACTGCTGTGACACCACACCTCGCAAGACCGATGCCAATTGAATCAAAATCTGCTTTTGCTTAGCACCATCAAATACATCTACAATTCTTTCAATTGCCTCGGCTGCGCTAGAAGTATGCAAGGTAGAAAAAACCAAATGCCCTGTCTCTGCTGCTGTCAAAACAGTAGCAATAGTTTCAGGATCGCGCATCTCACCAACCAAAATTACATTTGGATCTTGGCGTAATACATGCTTTAAGGCGGCAGCAAAAGATTTGGTATCAGTCCCAACTTCACGCTGTTCTATCATACTTTCCTTGTCCTCAAACAAAAACTCTATCGGATCTTCAATGGTAATAATATGAGCCTTTCTAGTTTTGTTAATTTCTTCTATCATTGAAGCTAGGGTAGTGGATTTACCATGACCCGTAGGCCCTACGACCAAAACTAAGCCGTTAAGCAAATTTGTAAAGTCATTCAAAATTGGCTCGAAACGTAAATCTTCTGGGCTAGGAATTTCGCGTGGAATAAGACGAGCTGCCATGCCTATTTTTTCTTGCTGTTGATGCAAGTTTACACGAAAACGAACATCTTTGTCCTGATAACCAAAATCAAGTTCTAATTCTTCTTGATATTTCTTTTTTTGATCAGCACTAAGCAGACCAAGTAAACCTGCTTCTAATTCTTTTTCTGGTAAATCCTTGTCTTCAATATCTTCTAGATTACCATTCACACGCAAGGTTGGCTTCTCCCCTGCTACTAAGTGCAGATCTGATGCTCCTTTTTCGATAGCTAGATCAAAGTATGATTTTATACTTTTCATAAGTTATATATTTAAATACTAGTTATACATCCATTTTAACATATAAAAAACCAAGCGACAATAACAAAAAGGCTTAAAAGGCCAGAAAAGCTAGAAATGCTTAAAAAACTTTTTATAAATAAAAATAGACCGTACTATAGTACGGTCTAAATTATTTTATAAACAAGTAGAGACGTGCCATGGCGCGTCTCTACTTTTATTTCCGTGTAATCTTTTTCTAAATCTGTGGAACCTGCCCGCCAGGCCTTGCCAAGCATGGCAGGCGGGTCAATGCTATTTACCCATCTCACCTTTCAAATTCTTATATTGAGCACTGACAACCTTGACTACCATATTTTTTACATTTTCAGCCAAACCATTTTCAACTGCATATTTATTTACAGATTCTTTTACCATCTTTATATACTGATTTTTATTCAAGTTCTTCAATTCTTTAGAAGTTAAAACTTTTTCTTTTAGACCGACATAGACTTCTGCCGCATGATCTAGCATTTGTTCACGCATATCCCTGCCTTTTTGTGTTGTATTGAGCCAGACTAGACCAGCACCCAATAGACCACCTAGACACAAACCTTTTTTAAATTTTCCCATATATTTAAATCATTAGTTTATTGATTTATTAGTAACCAGAGGTATTATAACAAAAATAACAATAAAACAAAAGACTATCCTTATGGATAGTCTTTAAATCTGTGTAACCTGCCCGCAATGCAAGCATGCGTTGCAGGCGGGTCAATGCTTTATTTCAACCCTAACTCAGTTGCGGTTTTTTTGAAGTTTGTAACACTTAGACTTCCAGCCTCTGATAAAGCAAACAATTCATCGTGCATTTCAAACCATTTTCCCTGCTCTTTAGCACACTCAAATGATTCAGCTGCCTTTTGGGCTTGTTTGTGAAAAGATAGTGGGAAGTGGCGAAATGTAAATCTTACTTGATCACCGTAATCAGCCAAAATTTGCTGAACAGTTGGAAGAAAACGAGCACAATATGGACATTCAAAATCAGAAAATTCTACAATAGTAAGTGGAGCATCTGCCTTCCCTTCCCAAACAACATTAGGTAATTCTGGCATATCTACTTTTGTTAGATTGCCGGCATCATCTTTCATAAAATCAAAATCTGGTTCTTGTCCTGCAAGCAATGCGTCTAGTACTTGCTTTGCCATATCATATGGTAAAGCACCACTCATAAGATATCCGTTTACAAAAGTAGCTGGAGTACCATTTACACCTAGGCTGGAACCTAACTGCATATCCGCCTTTACTGCGCTAGCATATTTACCAGTATCTAAACACTCACTAAATTTTTTGGGACCTTCAGTAACTTCTTCACCAGTTTTACCACTAGATTTATTAGAATCAACTTCACCACCATTTAACATCATCCCCAAAAGGATAAAAAAACCAATGGCACACAGCACCAAAAAACCAGCGACCAGACCAAAACCAAAAGCTTGTTTACCACCCATATTACCGAGTGGATTTGAACTCTTATTTTCCATATGTAATTTATTAAGTTATTTATTATTGTCCATATATATTAACACCTAGATTATTTTTTGGCAAGCTGTTGATAAATAGTATTTAAATCTTTTGTAATTTTGACCCAATTGTATTTTTCTTCTGCCAAAACCCTAATTTCATGGGCAAACTGCTTTCTATCTATATTTTCTGTAAAGTAATTATAAATAGCTCCAACCAAATCACCTGTATTATTTGGTTGAACTAGCACTCCACCATCTTGAGCTACAAATCTAACACCTGGCAAATTACTAGCTACCACTGGCACACCACTGGCCATAGCCTCTAAGAGCACTATGCCAAAAGCCTCAGCTTGATTTACCGATGGTAGGACAAATAAATCTGCCAAATTATAAAATTCAGGCAATTCTTCATTAGTAACTTTTCCAACAAACTTCACAAGATTGGACAACCCCGAAACTTTGGCTTGCATTTCAAAATCAGCTCGTAAATCTCCGTCACCAACCAAAATACATTGGACAGGTGTTTCACTGTTCTTTAACTTTACCAGAGCTCTTAGTAATACCGGCACACCTTTGAAATAGTGCGCTCTGTCCATCCCACCAACAAACAAAGTGGTCGGTAATTCACTAGTTAGTTCCAATTTTTCAAATAAATCTTCTGATTTCTCTCTAGGAGCAAATCTTTCTAGATCGACACCAAAAGGAAGTTCGTGCCATTTGCTTTTGTCTTTTTTAAATATTTCAGACGCATCACTTGATTCGATATAATCAAATGAGCTGGCGATAATAGCATCAGCTGAATTTAAAATTTTTGGCATCCAGAATTTTGAATAGTACTTAAAAATCAAACCTTTCCAACCGGGCGCGCGCGTATCCATGTGATAGGTAATAACAAGCGGTTTGTTCGGATTTTTTAATTTCCACTTTCTAACTAAATTTGCAGTACCAAAAAATGGGTAGTGCAAATGCACCAAGTCAAACTCATCAAGCTCCTTGCCAATTTTGGAAAGACGAGCCGAATTACCATATTGCAAACTTGGCTTTAAGCGTCTACCATAATCCTGCATTTCCTCTTGCTTTTCAATATGTTCACCAATGTCAACATCTTCTCTTCTTTCTTCAAACTTTTTTTCCTCATGATAGTACAATGGTGTAATTACCTCTACTTCATGACCCAAATCTGACAAATGACTAATTGTCTGAAACACAACGTTACCCATACCGCCATAGTAGGGTGGATAAGTGCAGACAATGTGCGCTATTTTCATAAAAATTTATTTGATCTTATCTAAGCTGTCTTTTCTAACGACTTTTGTAATATCACGTCCGATTGATTCAATCTTTACATGTAATCTAAATAAAATAAAAAATATTACCGCCAATGAAATATACAAAATCAAATCAGTCCCACGACCAATTCCTAAATAATTTGCTACTACGACTGTACTATTTGGCAATATCACCAAAATAATTGCGAGCAACCAAAATATAGCCCAAAAAAACACACCCTTTGGGCCAAGTAAACCTTCTTTTTTCTTCTTTAGGACAGAAACAATTGCAAACAAAGCAAAAGCTGTGAATAAACCTTGAAATAAAATTAACATAAAATAAAATTATTTAATCTTTTTTTTCTTTTTTATTGGATTAAGAAAATTTTTACCAGTAATAACACTTCTTTTTGTCTTAATCTCCAATTCTTTGCGAGCTGTCTTAGCAACTAGACCACCTTCTCTTGCTGTTATTTTATTTTCGGTCAGACCAATGGCTTTTTGTGTTTCAGAAATTTCTCTTGTTGACATCTCAGCCAAAGCAGTAAAAATTAATTCAGCCTCACTCATATGATCTCTTAAATTTTGTGTCTTAAGTTTTTTTAATGCTTTATGCTCTTTAACTGTCAAATCACTCCATTCTGAATGAATAATATTTGTTAAAATAGCAAATTCAGAACTATTCTTTACATTATGATCACTCCAATAATCTGTTAATTTATTTCTGGTTTCTTGCCCCATCATCCGCCTCTGTATCCACTCCTTAGTTCTCCCGTGTTTCTGCCAATTATCTCTGGCTCTATTCACTGACTTTTCCGGATCAACTATCTCCTGCATTCGATCATAACCAACTTTTGCCAACCAAAGTTTAATTGGCTCTGCCTTTTTACTAGGAACAGCTTGCACTAAACGCAAAATAGTTTCCACATCAGCCACGTCAGTAAAATATTTTTTACCATCTTTAGCAATTAATTTCAGTTTGTCACAATTTGTGACCACCTCACTTTCTTCATTTTTTAAACGATTTTTCAATGTTGTCCAATAACTTTGTGCTTTTTTATAATCCTTTTGCTCAGTCAAAACTGCAACGATATCAATCACGCTAAAATACCATTTTTCTTTTTGGTCGTCCCACTCCCTACGAATAGAATGATTTTCAAAAATTATTATTGATTTATTTTCCATATATTTACGTTCATCTGTATCTACTTATTTTACAAATTATCATCTCAAAAACTTCCCAAACACTAAATCCTTCACAACACCCAAACCATGCACCAATCCCCCACCGTATCTATGATAGGTAACTTTAACTGGAAATTCAATATATTTCAAACCCAATTTTTTGGCCTTGGCTGGTATCTCTGTAGCGTGTGCCATGCGGTCTTGTTCTATTGAAAAGCTCTCCAAAGCTTTCCTATTTAAGATTCTAAACCCATTGTGGATATCTGTCAAATCAACACCGCCAAATAATTTATTAAATAATCTGGCTGGCGGAAATAAAATATATTTCTTAATCCAAGGAATTTTTGTTCTACTATCCAAAAATCTAGAACCAAACAATATATCGGAGTTAGTTTTTTTAAATTCTTCCAAGGCTGGCGCAATATCACTGACATCGAATTGTCCGTCGCCATCAAAGTGTAAAATATAGTCTGCATTATTTTCCAAAGCATACTGATGTCCGGTCTGTAGTGATGCACCTTGACCACGATTTATTTTATGTTGCAAAACAATTGCCCCAGCATTTTTTGCCTCGTCTGAAGTACTATCAACAGAACAATCGTCAACCACAACTACTCTATCTATATGACTAAAAAGGCTCTGGACTACAGAGCCGATTTTTTCTTCTTCATTGTATGCCGGAACTATCGCTAAAAACATAACAGTTATTCATTATTAAGACCCAGCGCTTCTTTGTTGGCAATTGTATAATCAATTGTCTTTTTGAGACCGTCTTCTATAAGAATTAAAGGAATCCAACCTAGATCTTCTTTGGCGCGTGTTAAGTTTGGTAACCCTTTTTCTGTCAAAAAAACTAATGGATCTTCTGTTACGACTTGCGAAGTCGAATCTGTCATCTCAATTATTTTACGAGCAACATCGCCTATCTTGATAGACTGGTCATTGCCTAAATTCACTAAAAACATCTCTGGACCAGTTCTCATAAGGCGAACTATGCCATCCACCATATCAGTCACAAAACAGAAAGATTGCTCCATTTCTTCACTGCCATAAATCACCAAATCCCGCCCTTCTAGAGCGTCGATAATAAAATCAGGAACAAGTAAGCCATCTCGCAATTTCATGCGAGGACCGTATGTGGTGAACACACGAGCAATTTTTGCATCCAGACCATATACCTGTCTGTAGGTCTCTACACAAGTCTCGGCAAAACGCTTACCCTCATCATAACAGCCACGAGGAGACAGATGATTTACAATACCCTCATCTTCTTCCTTAAAAACTTTATGATCTTCTCTAGGTGGCCCGTACACTACTGAGCTAGAAGCAAAAACATATTTGGCCTTATGTTTTACAGCCAAATCTAAAGTAGAAATCATTCCATTAGAATTAGCCCACAGAGAATTTAATTTTAATTTTTCAAAATTCTTTGGACTAGTCGGACAAGCTAGATGATAAATTTCTTGAATACCTTGAAATTTGACTTTGAATTTAGCGAGTTCTTCAAAATCATCCAGATCTATTTTTTTGTTGGCATCATATTTTATAAATTCAAAATCAGGATATTGCAAAAGGTGCTCTATATTATTAATCTTGGAATTTGACAAGTCATCCATACAGATAACCTTGGCTTCTTTTAGTAATCGTTCACATAAGTGCGAACCCAAAAATCCAGCCCCACCAGTAACGAGTACGTTCTTTTTTTCAAAAATTGGTGTTTCTCCTATCATAGATATTTATAATTATTTTATATTTTAAATTATAGCATATTGCTAGTAGACTAACAATTTTAGTATGTCAGCAATTCAAGACTTTTATATTTATTATTATCTCCAAAAGGTTCCCATTCTGCTAATTTCTTTGCCCTAAGATTCCAAATGCGCATCGGTTGATCACCCCTTTTTGCATAGACTACCACATCATCTTTGTTATCTCCATCATAGTCTATAGTATCTATATCCAGAGCTCCTACGTAATTTAAATCATAAGGAGAAAACTTACGCTTTAATTTGCCGTTACTTTCCAAAAATAATAAAAAGGCTGGTTCTTTTTCTCCACCGGTTAAAATAAATTCATCATCACCATCATTGTCTATGTCCCCAACAGTAATATCTCCCCTATGAGCAAAGTATGTTATATTAATACTTTTTATTAAAGTGCCAGTACCACGATATTTTTCTAATTTTAAATTATTAGTTTTATAATAAACTACTATATCTTTATCTTTTCTATTAGCTTTTCTATTATACAAACCTAGAGAAACCCCACTGTGTTTTTTCTCCAAATCAACCTGTCTTAATAATTCGCCATCTAGGCTAAAAACTTTAAATAAATTCTTAGATCTATTTTTGGGGGCTAAGATTATTTCTACCTTACTATCACCGTAAACATTTCCAACTGCAATACTTTGTTCACCTTCAGCCCGAACCCTAAAACCACTAATTTGATCCCCAAGTTTATTTTTTGTCAAAACCTCTACTTGGCCTTCTACAAAAGAATCTCTTACAATTACAAACAAATTAGCGCCTGATTTTTTGTAAACTGCCACATCATGAATATCTTTCAAAAATAATTTACTACCCAAGAAACCATAATTGTCTACTTTTTGATCCCAGCTATCACCAGATACATTATCAAACGAAAGTACGTGACTAAATTTAGAATTACCATTCAAAAAGCCAGCGGCATATTTTACAGCTTCATTTGCTTGCAGAAAACCAGCACCAAAAAGCTGTGCATAACCCTCGGCATCATCATTAGGTGTGCGATGCACTGTGCTAATCAAAGCTTCCATAATCTGTATTGGATTCCAACTAGGTTGGAGACTCTTTACTAGTGCTGCAACACCACTCACAATCGGCGCGGCAAAAGAAGTTCCATTCCAACCACCCAGATAACGATCCTTTAATCCGTTGGTTGGTGAGAATCTAACTGTAGTAGAGACATTGGCCCCCGGAGCAGTAATATCTATACAATCTGATCCTGTATTAGAAAAAGATGTTAAATGATGTTTTTCATTGGTAGCACTCACACCTAGCACCGTCTGAACATCTCTACCAGAATCAAAACAAATTGGATAGAGAGAATTATCACCATTTAGAGAATAAGAATTATTTCCAGCTGCTGCCACCACCAATACATTTTTTTCATAAGCATAATTTACAGCCTCTTCCATTTCTTCTGTATAATATCCAACCATACTAATATTGATAATGTCAGCTCCGTTGTCCACTGCATATCTGATTGCTTCGCCAATGGTATCCAAACTGCCAGACCCGAGATTACCTAAAACTTTTATATTCATTAATTTTACTCTCCAATTTATTCCTACGCCATCCTTAGTATTATCACCTCTGGCACCTATGAGCCCTGCCGCCATAGTACCGTGACTAAAAATCTGTTCTGCTATTTCCGATTCATCCAAATTATTTACTTCTGGTCTAGGATTATTATTGCCATCTACAAAATTCCAGCCATATACATCATCAATATATCCGTTACTATCATCATCTATATTATTGTTTTTTATTTCATTATTGTTTATCCACAAATTGTCACGCAAATCAGGATGAAAACTATCAAAACCATTATCAATCACAGCCACCACCACTTCGTCTGATCCAGTAGTATAATCCCAAGCCTCATAAAGACCGATATCGTTATAAGCCCATTGATATACAAAAGGATCGTCAGATTGCAAAGCAAAACAAAAACTAGGTATCAAAAAAATACTTACTATCAAAAATGATATTGTTTTGTAGTGTCTAAACATTTTAAAATTATAAATTATTTAGATTTCCTTTTAATGTTCTAACTTGGGGATTGACTATTTTTTCATCACTCTTACCAAGTCGATTTTTGGAGGAATATTCAAAAGGAATTTTTACTATAGGACTAATAACGAATTTGCTATCGAAATTATTAGAGGTAAAGTAAGAGTCGCTTGTTTTTTTAGAAATATAACGATAATTATTATTTTCAGCAATATAATAATAACTACCGTCTTTCAAAATAACAGTACCCTCCGGATAAGCATAGGTACCCTCATCCAAAGTAATAATTTTTTGTGAACCAATTGGTGAATAGCCACTGACCACCTCTATCCCATCTTTGTAGCCGTCATTATCACTATCATCATCATTTGGATCGCTAAACCAATAATATAATTCTTCATAATCAGATAGACCATCGGAATCACTGTCCTTACTACTATCACTTGTGCCATATTCTTCTTCTAATAACTTTTCCAGACCATCGTTGTCTCTGTCAATTCCTTCTTCGGCTACCTCGGGGTAGTTAGTTTTATAATAACTTTTCAAAACCAGATCTAATTCAACTATATGACCCACCCAATTATTACCATACAACATAACTGCCTCGGCCTCGGAACGAATTAACTTTAAACCACAGCCCGGCTCAGGAGCATACACATTTGGCAAGCTCTTGAACTTTACCAACCATGTACCAGGACGAACACACATTGGTGCACCCAACTTATATTCTGATAACTTAATATTACTAACATATTTTATATTACTAAAATCTTTATTCCATGAATGATAGACCGCGCTACTGAAAAACGGATGGATTTTATTGTCAAAACCAAGATAATAGACTGAACTACCTTGACCTTTTAATAAACTACCCTCTGGAATATAATGTTTGGGCTGATTATAAGTAATTTTTTGCGAAATAACTTTAGCACTATTATTGGCATCCAAAAACTGCACGTAAACAATTTTCTCGCCTGATTCAGGGGTCAATATCCAAGAATTTTTTTCATCAACCCACATAGCATCTGACTCGGAAAAATTATTAGTATTACTAATACGTATTTGTTCCACCCCTTCTGACCACTTAAAATATAGATCTACATAACGCTCCCCCGTCTCTTCGACCCCTGGCTCATCTACTTCTGACTGGTTTATTTTGAAATCCACGTCCATACTTTCTGGAGCTTTGAGTGAAATAACATCTTTATAGATATCACTTATTTTACCTTTACTATCCTTATATCTAACATAAACAGTTTTACTACCATTACCATAATCCAAATACCAGGTTTTACTGCTTTTGAATGTCTCCCATTGTACATTTGGAAATTCGATATCATTGGAAATTTTCATCTTACGCACATTGGTTGAGCCCACAAGAGACAATGCAACCTTTCTTATCTTAGTAGAAGATGTATTATTATTTATCCTTATAGAAGACGTAACGGCCTGCACAGAAACAACGCCCAAGACAAAGCCAAAAACCAAAAATACTGCCCAGATTTTTAGGACTTGATTTTTCTTCATATATATGCTAATATTAACTTGTTTTATGGTATAATTATACCAAAAGTAGACATAAAATACAACATGAAAATTATCTATAGAATAAAGCAACTCATGTTAGGAAGCGGAGACTTCCTAGCTTTTGTTATTGCCTTTTGGCTAAGCTTAGTAATTAGAAGCTGGCAAATACCAAATTGGGATAGAATTGAATCACACATAAACCTTTTCTTCTTCCTTTTTTTGACTTGGATAGTGATCAACTTCATCAATGGCCTCTACGACCTAAACAAGCTCAAATACAAAGAGACTGCTCGCCATTTTATTGAGGCTGGATTAATTTCATTAGTTTTGAGCTTTGTTTTATCTTATGTGATTCCTCACAAAGGTATTGAACCAAAAACAATTCTGGTTTTGAACATATTATTTGGTTATGGATTTAGCTGGTCTTGGAGGTTAATTTACAACGAATATATCGGACTACAAAGACTTAATACCAATGTAATGTTTATTGGTTCCAATGAAGAAGCAAAGGAACTTATAAATATTTTACAAGATAATCTAGAGACTGGATATAAAGTAGCCTGCATAGTTGATCCAGAAAATAAAATCAAGGCATCGGACTATCCTTTTTTTGATGTTTACCACAATTTACAAGCTATCAGACCCGCAGTTACCAACCACAAGATAGACTTGGTAGTGATTGCCCCACACTTGAATAAGCAAGAAGAAACTTTGCGTGAAGTTTACGAATTATTATTTTGGGGTACAAAAATCTACGACATGCCTAGTTTTTATGAAATAATTACTGGACGTATTACTCCATCAGTTTTTTCTGAGTCCTGGTTTTTGGAAAATTTGAAAAATAACTATCATCCAGTTTATGAAAAACTGAAAGCAGTTGCTGACGTGATACTGGGAGTTGGAATAGGTATAGTTACCGCAATTCTATTACCTTTTATTGCTCTGGGTATTAAATTAAGTTCGCCTGGTCCAATTTTTTACAAACAAAAAAGAACAGGACAAGGAGGAAAGATATTTTATCTTTATAAATTCCGATCTATGTATGCACTTACAGGCGACGGTGGAGCTGAAACTAGTGGTGCACAGTTTGCTGTCAAAGGCGACAAACGGGTAACTAGAATTGGAAATTTCTTAAGAAAATCTAGACTGGATGAAATTCCTCAATTTATAAATCTACTCAAACGTGATATCACATTGATTGGGCCACGACCAGAGAGACCCGAAATAGTAAGCCAACTGGAAAACCAAATGCCATTTTATTCTCTACGCCACATGGTAAAACCAGGACTTACTGGCTGGGCAGTCATTAACCAACACTACACTGATACTCTAGAAAAATCCTTACAAAAAATTCAATATGACCTGTACTACATAAAAAATCAAGGTTTTTTACTTGATTTATCTATCTTACTCAGGACGGTTAATGTTATAATGAGAATGATGGGACAATAGCAATATACAAAATACATGGATTAAAATACAAGGCTCACTTAGCCTTGTATTTTTTCCCCGCAGAGGGATGCTCTATGGGGTATTATGTATATCTTGTATCGTGTTAAAGTCCAGCCTCTTCTTTTAACTCCTTAATCCCCTGCTCTAAGCTGATCGTAGGCTCCCAACCAAGTAGTTCTTTTGCTTTTGTGTTGTCGGATTGTATTGATTTCATTTCACCAGGTCTTTCTGGAACATTTGTAGTTTCACCACCAATCAACTCAGCTATTTCATTTACACTTACCTGCCTGCCCATTCCAATATTTATACACTCACCATTTTTTATATCTGATTGCCAAGCCTTAATATTAGCCTCTACCACATCACTAACATAAACATAATCTCTAGTCTGTTCACCGTCACCAACAATTGTCAATTTTTTACCCTCTAATTTTTGCTTCAAGAATATTGGAATCACCATTGGATAGGACCCGTCAGCTGTCTTACGCGGACCAAAGACATTAAAGTATCTTAAGCAAACTGTTTCTGTATTATACAAACTACTAAACAAACGACAATATTCTTCTCCCATTTTTTTGTGCAAACCATAAGGACTAAGAGGTTCTTGTTTATTTTCTTCCTTTATAGGAACTGGAAGATCTCCATAAGTTGCGCAAGACGAAGAAAAAATCACTTTTTTTACGTTTGACTCTTTAGCAGCTAACAAAACATTTAGAGTTCCAGTGACATTAATATCGTGAGTACTAATTGGATCTTCGATTGAAACTTGCAATCTTGGATCGGCCGCCAAATGAAAAATAGCATCCACCCCCTTAAAAGCTTTATTTAATTTTTTATAATTTCTAATATCTATCTTTTTGAAAATGGCCTTTTTGTTTATAAATTCCTTTTTACCCAGCATTAAATTATCTATAACTACAACCTCATGGCCTGATTCTATTAATTTGTCTACTAGGTGTGAGCCAATAAATCCAGCCCCACCAGTTACTAAACATTTCATATTATTTATTATATTATGTAAGAGTTAACTCTTAGATTTTTATTTCTTACCTTTTATAAATGGACTTCCAACTGCAACAATATCAAAACCGGCACCCTGTAAATCCTCATAACGATGTTGTAAAATTCTTCGTCCATCCATTATAAGTGGCTTTTTGTCTTTAAACTTCTCAAGAATAGAATCGCCAAGAGATTTAAACTGTGGCCAATCAGTAGATACAATAACCACATCGCTATCTAAAATAGCATCTAACTCATTGGAATGATACTTAATTGTATCTGACTCTGGAAAAACTTGTTTGAAATATTCCATTGCTACGGGATCAAAAATATTAACTTCGACAACATTATTATCATTTAAAAAATGCATGATGTCAATACTTGGTGAATTGCGAATATCATTTGTATCCCGCTTGAAAGCAACACCAAGCAGACCAACTTTCTTACCTTTCCAATCAAAATTAGCTTCATCTTTTGCTCTACTAATAAATAATTCTAATTGTCTTTTATTACCTTGATATATTTCATTCACTAATGAAGCGTTTGTACCTGAAGTTTGTAGCTGATGAGATAGAGACCTAATATCCTTTACAAGACAGCTACCCCCAGCATACAAACTATCAAAAAATCCCCAATTACCTATTCTCTTGTCCGTTGTCAAAACATTTCGAATATTTTCAAATTTTAAATCTTCAAAAGTCTCGCAAGTTCTACCTATAACATCATAACAAGCAATTAATTTGTAAGCTAGATAAAAATTGGCAAGCAATTTACTAGCTGCAGCTTCTTTTGGGTTTATTTCAATATAACTTACTGTTGGAGAATTATAAAATCTTTCATAAATCTCTCTCATAATTTTAAAATCTTGATCCTTCCAAGCGCCTACCACCACCCTATCAGGTTTTAAAGAGCCTTGTATTGCTTTTCCTTCTACAAGAAATTCTGGATTAGAAACTACACCATAATTTTTGACACCTACTTTATCCATTATTTCTTGTGTCTTATCTACCATATCAATTGGCACAGTACTTTTATTAACTATAACAATATATTTATTCTGCTTTTTGTCATTTCTATTTTTTAGAGCTAATGCTAACTTTTCTGCTGCATCAAAGTAATATGTCAAATCACTTTCTCCGGTCTCACCTACTTCGGGAGTTGGTAGACACATAAAAACTCCATCACATACATCCAAAAAATTCTCAACTTTTTTATAATCAATAGTAAACTCAATACGTTCTTTGTTACGTACAATAACGTCTCCTAGTCCTTCTTCAAAAAGACAGGACTCAATAGTATCTCTATTTCCAGATGAAAGCATTTTAATTTTTTTCTCATCGATATCATAAACAAGTACATTATGACCAGAAGAGACTGAAATAGCTGCTGAGCAGGCTCCAACGAATCCTGAACCGATGTAAAGTATGTTCATATAGCTATTTCTTAAATATATATTGATTTATTTTATATAATATTCTTCTAAAAATAAAAAATTTTGGCAAATCAAAACCATTAACAAACCAAGCTTTCTTAAGTTCATCCCAACCTTTTTTTCTTTGTTTAAAACTCTGCCCACTAAAACCACCTTCGCGCATGCAAACCAAGATATCTTTTATATAACTTACTTTAATACCTTTTTGCAAAAAACGCAAGAGAAGCTCATAATCAGCCGCTATTATAAAATCCAAATTAAATAATCCAAATTTATCATATATTTTTTTTCGGACAAAAAAAGCCGGGTGAGGCATAATCCAACCATTTAATAATTTTTTCTTTTTATACTCACCAGCCTTCCAAAGACGTACCACCTTTTTTACACTTACTCTATCTACATATTCAATATCTCCATAACATGCATCAATATTATTTTGAAAACATTTTGCAACCTCCCTTAATACAGAATTATGGTGATAAAAGTCATCGGAATTTAATATTCCCACCACTTCACCTGTAGACAGCTTAATACCCTTATTCATAGCGTCATAAATTCCCCCATCCGGCTCGGAAATAATTTTACTTATTTTATCTTTATATCTATTAACAATTTCTATTGTCCCATCTTTTGATCCACCGTCAATAATAATATATTCTAAATCAGTATAATTTTGAGATAATACACTGTTAATAGTATCCCCAATTGTTGAAGCGCTATTGTAAGAAACTGTTATAATGGATATTTTCATAACTCAATTATACTTTCATAAATTTTAACCTGTTCTTTAATGATTTTTTCTTTTTTAAAAGTTTCAGCTGTTTTTGTGGCCTGATTGGACAATTCCGAATAATTAGAAAAATTAAATGATTTTACAATAACATCTTCCAAATTATCTTCTTTTGCTAAAAAACCATTTACACTATCTCGAATAAAATCTTTTCTGGTACCAACATCAAAACCAATTACAGGAACTCCTACCCCTATAGCCTCTAAAATGGTCAAGCCAGATGTTTCATACATTAGTGAGGGTTGAATTAAATATTTTGATTTAGCAACCTCTTCCAGGGTAGTCTGATGATCGACTTTTCCCAAAAATATAACATTATTTTTTTTATATTTTTTTAATAATTGCTTATCTAAATCACCAGAGCCAACAATTTTTAAGACATACTTTTCACTTAAATTTTGCCAGATTTCTAACAATTTTTCAATACCTTTAGCTTTATCTAATTTACCCACATAAATATAACCCTGCTTTGATGCAATTGGTAAAGGTGTTACATAATTAGCAAAATTTGGCTTCAAAATAATTTTTTTTTCTGGAATACCCAATTCTTTAACTTTTCCTTTTTCAAAATTTGTTAATACAAAAAATTTATCAATATATTTTTCTAATTTAATTAACTTATAAAAGTAAAATGCCAAAGCTGCCAACAAACTTTGTATAATTGATTTACGATAGCAACGATAGAACACTCCCCAAAATGCAAACTTTTTCTTTGCACAGAGTTCGCAAATACCAACTTGATTTCGATAAAAAATTCCCGATAAACACCACCAACGATAATTATGTAAAGTATTAATCGTTTTTGCCCCAGCATCTTTTGCAGCTTTAAAAATACTAAGAGTTAAAAGCGGAAAAAAATTATGCACATGAACCAAATCTATTTTATTAAATTTAACTAAATTATAAATATTTTGATAGTGCTTCTTAGAAAACCAAATAGAAAAAAGCAAACCCAATTTATTTATTTGATCATTAGTAGCGGTGTATTCAAACACATTTTCTTGTCCTAACCTTTGTTTCAAAGCCAAAAGTTCACTGGCAAAGACTACATCTTCTCCACCCACAAACTCTGAACGATATTTATTATGTACTAATAAGATTTTCATAAATTTAAATAGCTAATCAATTGTTTATTATCTTTACTTGGCAAATCAAATTGTTCTGCGCCTTTTTTCAAATTTTCATAGTCATTTACCAAATTTATTATTTTATTTTTTAAATCTTCTTTTGATTGGTAGTCAAAGATCAAACCATTAAATCCATCTTTGATTAAATCCAAACTACAACCAACAGCTGTAGAAACAATAGCCGGCAGACCATAATACAGAGCCTCCTCTACCACCAACCCCCAAGGTTCTTTACTGGAGGGTAAAATTAAGGCGTCATGCTGAGAATAAATTTTAGCTATTTCTTGATTAGGTATATGACCTAAAAAATTAATATTTTTATTAGCAATTTGTTTTAATTCAGACAACATTGGACCAACCCCAGCCAGAGTCAATTTATATTCCGTTAACTCATTGAAAACTTCTATCAACAAAACAAGGTTCTTTTCTGCGGACAATCTTCCTACATACAAAAAATTTCCAGAAAAAATTTTATCCACCAAAATCCTTGGTTGGTAATTCATTAAACCTACACCTTTGGTTAAAACTATTTTATCTTTATAACCTAGTTTATTCAGTAAAGATTGTTGTTTTATTCCTGAAGCAAATACAGAAAAAATTCTTGACAAAAAAATCTTTTTTACTAATGACTTAATTCCAGTAACAGCACTATCGCTATCACTCGATTCCAAGGCCAAACAATTTTTATGTTTGGAAGACAAAAATACAACCAACCAAAATTCTACCAAATCCCAACCCCCAACCACAATTTTCTTGTAATTATTTTTTATAATTATTTTAATCAATTTAATTAGTGTAATAAATTTATATCTTTTTTCAAAAGCAGTTTGACTTAAAAAAACATATTCAAAATTCATTTTATTACTCGAAAAATCGCTGGTTCTGATACTTGAATCAGCACCGACAAAAATTACAAAAATCTTTAACTTTTCGGCTAATTTATTATAAAGATTAACTTTATAAAAAGATGGTAAGTGAGTAATAAATAAATAATCAAACATACTTAAAAATTCCAAAATTAAAATACTTTCTATATAACCACAAAAATAAATAGA
>Ga0075122_10000372_pt1 | contig 36534 bp, 42 predicted proteins | sample AntAceMetag02UKB_FD_69790 | JGI IMG/M metagenome (GOLD analysis project Ga0075122, IMG submission 69790) | Saline lake microbial communities from Ace Lake, Antarctica - Antarctic Ace Lake Metagenome 02UKB | ecosystem: Environmental > Aquatic > Non-marine Saline and Alkaline > Saline | place... | reverse complement strand
TTTAGTTACAGTTGGCGTTTATGCTTATTTTAAAACTTCCAATTTGATTGCTGGACCCACCATCACCCTCCAAAATCCAATCGACTTAGAAATTATCGAGGACAGTTTTATTAAAATAACTGGTCAAGCCGAACGAATTAGTAAAATTTATTTAAACGATCGACAAATATTTACTGATGCGAATGGCTACTTTAAAGAACCATTGATCCTCTTTAAGGGCTATAATATACTAACCCTAAGAGCTGAAGATCAATTTGGCCGAACAATCATTAAAAAACTACACTTAGTTCACGAGCCGTCTGAATCTAAACCTCTTAAAACAACTGATTTAACATATTTACCAAAGCTTAACCCCTAAAACATGCCTATACCTAAAAAGAAACCGGCTAAGAAAAAAGATGAGGTCGGACAAAAAGATATTGAAGAAACAATTAAAGCCATCCAGTCACGCTTTGGTGATGACGCTTTAATGAAATTAGGCGAAAAACCAAAAGTTAGTGTTAATGCTATACCAACTGGCTCTTTGGGCTTAGACTTAGCTCTCGGTATCGGTGGCGTACCTCGTGGCCGAGTGATCGAAATTTATGGTCCAGAATCATCAGGCAAGACCACTCTCGCCCTTCATATTATCGCAGAAGCTCAAAAAAAAGGTGGAATTTGCGCTTTTATTGACGCTGAACACGCTATGGATCCAGAATATTCTAAAAAATTAGGGGTTCAAATTGATGATTTACTAATTTCTCAACCTGATTATGGCGAACAAGCACTTGAAATCACCGAGAGCTTAATCAGGTCAGGTAAAATTGACGTGATTGTCATCGACTCTGTCGCCGCCCTCACTCCCAAAGATGAAATTGAAGGTGATGTTGGTGCTCAACATATGGGCAAACAAGCCAGATTAATGTCTCAAGCTTTGCGTAAAATGACAGCGATTGTTGGCCGGTCAAAAACTTCTGTTATCTTTATTAATCAAATCAGAATGCAAATCGGAGTGATGTTTGGTAACCCCGAAACTACCCCCGGTGGCAAAGCGCTTAAATTCTATTCTTCGGTTAGACTTGATGTTCGGCGTATCGCCCAAATTAAAAAAGGCGAAGAAGTAGTCGGTGGTCGGGTACGGGTTAAAGTCGTCAAAAACAAAGTTGCCGCTCCATTTAAAGTCGCCGAATTTGATGTTTTGTACAACGAGGGTATCTCCCCTGAAGGCGAAGTCCTAGCTTTGGGCGAAAAATATGATTTGATCAAAAAATCTGGTGCTTTTTATTCTTACGAAGATGCTAAAGGCGAAAAGATAAAACTCGGTCAAGGTTATGATGCTTCTCGCACCTATTTGAAAGACAACCCAAAACTAAAAATCGAATTAACCAAAAAGATAAAAATCGCAATGGAAGAACAATAACCCAAAATCGAGGTTAAACCTCGATTGATGATAATGATTATGATTCAACTTAAAAAGACTTAGAGGTTGAGCCTCTAAGTTAGGTTGTAAAATAAGGAGATTTTGAGGTTAAATCCCAAGGTGGACGAAAAACCGAGGTTCAACCTCAATTAACGCTAACGGTTGAAGTCTAAAAAACAATATCTACCAATTCAAAAGACTTAGAGGCGAAGCCTCTAAGTTAGGTTGTAAAATAAGGAGATTTTGAGGTTTAGCCTCGATTTGACTAAAGTTAAACCAAAATACATCAATTGATACCAATCTTCTAGACTTTAGCTTAAACTTAAGCTAATATACAGCCATATGCTTGATTATAATGAAATAAAGCCTAAGAAATATATCGTTTTTAATGATGAACCCTACGAAGTTTTAGATTCGCATGTTTTTCGTAAACAACAAGGAAAGCCAGTTAATCAAACCAAATTGCGAAATTTAATGAATGGCAAAGTAATCGAAAACTCTTTTCATCAAAGTGAATCTGTCGCTGAAGCCGAAATTGAAAAACAAACTATTAAATACTTATATACTAATCGAGGCGAATATTGGTTTACCGAAGAAGGTAATCTTAGCAACCGTTTTACTCTATCCCCTGATTTATTAGGTGATCAAGTAAAGTACATCAAACCAAACGATTTGATAGATTTAATGACTTTTGGTGATAAACCTGTTGGTTTAGATATTCCGATCAAAGTTAAATTAAAAGTAATAAGCGCTCCCCCAGCCATTAAAGGCAATACTGCTCAAGGCGGCAACAAACAAGTCGAAATAGAAACTGGAGCCAATATCATTACCCCGATGTTTATCGAGGAAGGAGATATTATTGAAATAAACACCAAAACTGGTGAATATACCGGCCGAGCCACTAACTAACCTAACTTTTAAATAAAACAAGTCCTTCGTCCTGTCCCCGCTGCAAAGCGGACGGAGTATTCTCGACACTCAATAAAAGATATTAAACCTTATATTGTCCTCCCTCGACTCAGTAATAAACCAGTCAATTAGTCTTACCCTAAAAAATCAACAAGATATTAAAAGACTTAGAGGCGAAGCCTCTAAGTTAGGTTGTAAAATAAGGATATTTTGAGGTTAAGCCCAAAAATTCTAAGGTGGACAAAAAATCGAGGTTCAACCTCGATTTTCCTATTTTTTAATTACTATTCTAATAAATAATCTGCCAAAACTTTATCGTCTTCTTTTTTGGCTTTAATTAAAATTAAAGCTTCTTTGGCATATTTTTTATATTCTTCGACACTTGAAAATTGTTCTTGAATAATATCCTTATGGCATAAATTTAAACTTGGTTTTCCTAAATATTCATTCCAACTGGAATAAGTCATTGGCTTATCTGTCCCCGACCATTTGTTATGAACTTCAAAATTAAGATTAACATAAGCACTTAAGTATAATAAATAATCATTACTTTCAATATGTTTAGCTTTAAATACTCCTTGAAACAAAACGCCAGACCTTTCATATTTATCATTAAAATACATTGTGTAAGCAGTCCCTAGGCGATGCATAAATTTAGAAATTCCTTTATCCTCTTTTTGTTTGACTAAAAAATGATAATGGTTAGGATTTAAACAAAAACAAACAATATCTACCAACTTAGAGGCTTCGCCTCTAAGTTGTGCTTTTGATTTTTTTTCTTGATATGAGTATGAATGAAGACTAACAATAGGATTTTGATTGTTTAATAAAGCAAGATAATTTAAAAAACGATTTAAATCCTCTTTTTCTAAAAAAACATTCCTTTTATCCACTCCTCGATTATAGATGTGGTAGAATTCGTCATTAGCGAACTCTATTTTTCTAGACATAATTAAATTATATTCTCCTATACAAAAAATAACACCGATGTAAATATTTAGGTGTTAATAAACCAGCCCTTCGTCCTATCCCCGCCGTAAAGTGAGCGAGGTATTAGGCGAAGGCAACGGAGGCTCTTTTTTTGCCCGGCCTGCCAACGCCTGAAGCGTAGCAACCTGCCCGCCATTGACTAAAGTCGCAGACGATGGCAGGCGGGTGGCGAGCAGGGTAAAAGAAGGGGCTCCGCCCCTCCATATCACTTTGTCCCTCATCCCAATAGTAATCAAGCGGGGGTATTCTCGACATTCAAGAAATCTCAATTTCTACAATAGTGGTTATAAGATTTACCGACTAAATTAAAAGACTTAGAGGTTGAGCCTCTAAGTTAGGTTGTAAAATAAGGAGATTTTGAGGTTAGATTTTGAAATGCAAAGGTAAACAAAAAACCGAGGTTGAACCTCGATTTTAGTTTATAAAATAAGAAAATTTTGAGCTTAAACCTCAAAAAACAGTGACGGTTTATTAACCTTGAACAAAAGGTAATAAAGCCATAAAGCGCGCTCGTTTAATAGCTGTACCTAACTGGCGTTGGTGTTTAGAACAAGTGCCAGTTCGATTATGTCTTAAAATTCGACTATGAGTATCTAAATACTCTCGTAAAACCTCCACATTTTTATAGTCGATTTCTCTCACACTATTGTTACAAAAATTACATTGCTTCATTAGAATAAAATAATTTAATGATTAAAATGGAATATCTTCCGGATTGATTTCTTCGTCTGGATAATCAATCGTGTCAGAACCAGAATCATTTTGCTCTGGTTCAGTTGGAGCTGGTTTGGAATTTTGGCTTCCACCTCCATCTGATCTAGGTCCAAATTGCACACGATCAGCCACAATTTCGGTTCGATATTTTTTACTACCATCTCCCGCATCCCAACTTCTAGTCTGCATCCGACCTTCGACTAACACCGTACTACCCTTTTTTAAATACTGAGCACAATTAGCGGCCTGAACACCAAACACAACAATATTATGAAATTGAGCATCTTCTTGACGCATGCCAGTTTTATCTTTCCACACTCGATTAGTAGCAACTGAAAAATTAGTCACTGAAATACCCGATGGTAATTGGCGTTCTTCTGGGTCTCTGGTTAGATTACCTAATACTATAGCTTTATTTAAATACATAAATGATTTTAATTATGAAGTTGGTTCTTCTAAAAGATTATCAATTTCTTTGTCAATAGAAGCAGGGTCAACCGGAATATCGACTTGATCAGCTTTCTTAACAGTATCAGAATCAATCGCTTCGGCTAATTTTCGTGGTTTAACTTTAGTTTCTTTAAATTTAGGGATTTCAATTAGAATATAACGCAAAACATTTTCTGATTTTTTTAATCCATTATCGATATCCTTGATTTGATCTGGTCGAACAGTAAATTTAACAGCTCCAAAATAAGCTTCGGAAAACTTTGCATATTTATTACTAATCATTTTACGAATAGTGTATTCCAATTTTCTCATTTCGGGGGCTGTTTCAGTCATAATAGTACCCGAAACTTCAGTAATTAAAGAATTTATATCACTAGCTACTATCTTAACCTTATCAGCTTCAGGAATTAACGGTAATAATAAATAGCCTATTTCATAAACTTTTGGGTCTTTTAAATCTAAATTTTGATTGTCTTCTGTCATAAGTAAGGTCATATTATCAGATATAATCGTCGATGTCAAAGGGTCATTATCAATCTTTAATCTAAGCCTGAACCAAATAATTTAAACCAATTTTTTGTGGTTTGGCTGGCTACTTCGTCAGTCGACAAGTTTTTTATAACCGCGATTTTTTCGGCCACATGTTTAACAAAAGCTGGCTCGTTTCGCTTACCCCGTTTGGGCACCGGGGCCACATAAGGACAATCTGTCTCAACCAGCAAACGATCGAGCGGAACAAACTTAACCAACTCTTCATAAGCTTTAGCAAAAGTTACTACACCGGTAAAAGATAAATAAAAACCTAAATCTAAAAATACCTTAGCTTCAGCGGTTGTGCCAGCAAAAAAATGAACATTACCTGGAACTCGAGCTTCATTTTTAAGCATTGAAATAACGTCAAGATAAGCATTACTATCTTCACTCGAGCGAGTGTGGAGCATTAACGGTTTATGCAACTTGTTAGCCAAAACAATCTGCTTACTAAAGACTTCTTGTTGAATATTTTTAGTTGATTCATCAATTCTAAAATAATCTAGCCCGCACTCCCCAATCCCTATCACTTTAGGGTGAGACGCTAAATCAAAATACATTTTGTCGTCAAACACTTCTCCCGCTGAAGTAAAACTTGTTGCATTTTCTCCTAATTCGGCTTCGTCGTGATATGAAGCAATGGTATGAATCGGATGTAGACCCACTATCGCATATACTCCCTCTTTATATTTTTTGGCTAAACTAACAGCCTGAACGGAAGTTTCGTATTTGGTTCCAACATTAACCAACCAAATCTTATCAGCTAAAGCTCGCTTAATTACCTCCCCCCGATCATCATTAAACAGGGCAAAATTAACATGAGCATGCGCATCAATTAAATAAGGATCCGAAGTATTGATAAGCTAATTAATTTATATAATTTTAATAAAATGATTAAATTTTAACCAAATTTAGATCTGCTGAATGTATAACCCAAGGTTTGTTATTGCTCTCGGATAAATTTGAACGGCGTAAAATATAATTTCCTTCAACGCGCACTTTATTTCCATTTTGAAGAATTATTTCAAGCAAAACTGGTACAGTTGCATATTGAGAACCAGCGGCGACATCATTTAAAACTTTTCCGGTAGAAATTAAATTTATTTGCTTAAGCTCATTAAAAATAATAAATTCTTTATGATCACTCTCAAATAAACCAGGTAATGATGTTATCTCTAAACAACATTGGGCTTTGTTGGACCAAACATCTGAAGCAGTATAAAAATCTTTAGTATTAATAGACTCATAATAATGCTCAATAATACTTATTGGAGACATATCTGTCTTATTAATAGTAATAAATTCAAAACTATTTAATATTTTTTGTTGATCATTTGTTAAAGAAGTAGGTTTGCTATTATTAAAATAAAATGTAGCTCGAACAATTTTTTCCTTATATTTAACTACCAACAGATGTGACTCTATTATACCTTGATCAACTCCCTCGTAAGCCTCCTTACCATTAAATATTATTTGCTTTATATTTTTAAAAATTTTATTTTTTTTACCTTGTTCAATATATTCATTTAAAGAATTTGAGTATTCCACAACATTAAACTGAGCAATTTTTTTACCATTGTTTAATATTTGAACAGAATCATTTTCTAATTCTAAAATACTATAATTGCGAGGATAACTAAATTTAAAACCTAAATCTTGATTTTGGTAATATTTATATTGCTTAATTACAGTTTCGTTGTCTATTTTCTTCTGTTGTAATAATTGAATTAATAATTGCTGTAATTCTGTAATTTGTTGTAATAATTGCTGAATTAAGGTTTGATTATTAATCTGAGCATAAGTAGTAATTGGCATTATTAAAGCCATCAGAATAAAAAATGATACGATAAGAGATTTCATAAAAAGTAATTTTAATTTATAACTTAATAAATTATTATATATTAAATATATTATCTTGTAAAGTTAATTTAGATTTTTAAAAAGTGGCTTAGCGGGCATCTGATTAGCTTTAATTAAAGACATAATTTTTTTAGCTGTTTCGGGCATAATCGGACGAAGCATTAACGCAATTTGATATAAATCGGAAACTAACTCTGAAATAATTAATCGGGCTGATTCAGGATTAGTTTTAATTAATTTAAATGGTTCAGTCTCGGCAATTTTTTGATCAATCTTACCCAGTTTAATCCAAATAAGATTAACCGCTCCATTTAGATCGAAATTATTTAAAGCTTGATCAAAATCAGGTGTAACAATATCTTCACTAACAACAACAGATTTAGTCAAATTAGTTTCGGCCATTTTCATTAAGCGACTAACGACATTACCTAAACCTTTAGCTAGGTTAGCATTATAAATTTCTTTAAACATCGCAATCGAAAAATCTGAATCTTCAAAATTATTAATATGTCTAACGAAATAATAACGAACCGCCTCAACACCAAACTCCTCAACTAAATCAAGTGGATTAATTCCATTTCCTAAACTTTTACTCATTTTTTGACCATCGGGTCCATTAATAAATCCATGAATGAAAATTTGTCTTGAGGGAGGTAAGCCTACGGCTAATAACATCGCTTGCCACATCGCTGATTGTTGACGTAAATTATCCTTACCAGCGAATTGCATCACTCCCCCTGATTCTTGCCACCACTGTTTAAATTTAGCCTGATCATCGGGCCAACCAATCGCTGAGACATAATTAACCAAAGCATCAAACCAAACATACATCACTTGGTCTTGATCATTAGGCACTGGTATCCCCCAAGGCATTTTTTCTTTAACCCGCGAGATACTAAAATCTTGCAACCCGCCTTCAACAAAAGTCTTGATCTCTTTTAACCTAAAAGCGGGTAAAACAAAATCTGGTCGTTCTTCATATAATTTAAGTAAAGAAGGAGCTAAAGCTGAAAATTTAAAAAAATAATTTTCTTCCGTAATTGACTCTAAATCTTTATTGGGATGAATCGGACAACGGTCATGTTCTAATTCCGAATCAGTTTTTTCGAGTTCACAACCAACACAATATTTAACAGTATAATTTTTTTTATAAATAAAACCAGCTTCATCGGCTAACTGCCAAAAAGCTTGAGCTGATTTTAGGTGATGATCATCGGTGGTTCGAATGAAGTTAATCTCGGGACTAATGTTAAGTACCTTGAGTAATTCTTTAAACTTAAGCGCCAAGCGATCGGTATAAGTTTTTATATCCTCTCCCGACTCTAGAGCTTTTTGGTAAATTTTTTGTCCGTGCTCATCGGTACCGGTATTAAAAAATATCTCATAACCTTGTAATTGTTTATGACGGGCAATGACATCGGCTTGAATTATTTCTAAAGCAAAACCAATATGAGGTTCGGCATTAATATAAGGTAAAGTCGTAGTTAAATAAAAATAACGTTTTGACATAAAATTAGAGAGTGGTTGCTGTTTGATTTTTAAGTTTATAGCGCTCCGCATCACGCGCCATTTCCATTATCACTGTGGCCATAGGAATAGCGATCAACATACCCAAAAAACCAGCCAATTGGCCACCAACGATTAAAGAAATAATAACAATAATAGCTGGTACGCCGACTATTTTTTTAACTACTAAGGGGTAAATCAAATGATTTTCAAATTGCTGAATAATTAAATATAGTCCAATCGTCAAAAGTCCCGCAGTAGTGCTATCAATAAAAGCGAGAGCAATAGCTGGTATAGCTGATAAAATTGGTCCAAAATAAGGAATAAGTTCAAACAAAGCTGCTAAAATAGCCAGCGGTAAAGCATAAGGAATACCTAAAATTGACAAACCAATATATACCAACACTCCGACAATCAAACCTAATAATAATTGCCCCTTCATCCATTGACCAATTTTATATTGAGATCTTTTCCATAAATCAATAGCGTAAGATTCGTACTGAAGTGGGATTATGATGCGTAAAAAATTTTCGATTCCTCGATCTTGAACCGCTAAGTAAAAAGATAAAACCATAATGATGACAAAACTAAAAGCGCCACCAAAGATAGTCGAAGCAGTCGTTAAGGTGCCCGCTGACAAATCAGCCAAAGCAGTTTGAATCTGAACCAAGATTGATTCTAGAGAAAAAGACGGTGAGACACCACCGGTAAAATTAGCAAACGGAGAAAGATTATTAAAGGTTGTCACATCTTCGATTCGATCAGGTAAAGTATTAGTTAGTTGTGAAATATCAGCAAAAAGTGGTGGAATAAATAAATACAAAAAACTAAAAATAAAAGCAAACGAAGTCACATAAACAAGAAGAACGGCCCAGACGCGTGAAATTTTATAATGACCTAACCATTTAGTCACTGGCTCAACCGCGGAAGCTAAAACCACAGCGGTTAAAATAATAAAAATTAAATCAATTAATAAATACAATAAAAAAGCAAGCCCGAGAACAAAAACGACTCGCATAATGGTACCAGTACTAATTTCAACTGAGGTCACAGAGCGATTATTCATATACACAATATACTACAAGGTTTGATAGTGATCAATCGCTGTTTTAAGCTGAGCAATAAATTCTTCTAGACTCGCTCTAGTTTGTAAACCAGTATCTCGATCACGAACAGTGACCGTCTTGTCAACCAGTGTATCAAAATCAATAGTTAAACAATAAGGAGTGCCAATTTCATCCTGACGACGATAACGCTTACCAATATTACCATTATCATCCCACATAATTTGCGGAACATCTTTTTTAAGCAAATTATAAACTTCTTCGGCTTTAGCCACTAAATCTGGTTTATTTTTAAGCAAAGGAAATACCGCCACCTTAATTGGAGCTAAGTGAACTGGTAATTTTAAAAATACTCGATCGTCTTCACCTAATTTGTCGACAGTATAAGCTTTCGTTAAAACCGCTAGCACATGGCGTCCGACACCATATGTTGGTTCAATAACATGAGGCACGAATCGTTTGTTGTTTATCGCATCATGATAAGACAAGTCGACGCTACTAGACTCAATATGACTTTTAAGGTCATAATCAGTTCGATAAGCCAAACCACCTATTTCGTCGAATTTATGAGGATAACGAAAATGAAAATCTACCGTCCGCTTCGAATAATGAGCTCTTTCGCCATCGGGAATTTCGACTTCTTTTATGTCACCAGGTTCAAAACCTAAAGCTCTAAACCAAATTCGAGATCGCTCGAGCCAATATTCAAACAAGCCAAGCCAATCATCTTCATGAACAAAATATTCGAGTTCCATTATTTCTAATTCGCGAACTCTAAAAATAAAATCTCGGGGAGCAATTTCATTACGAAATGCCCGACCAATCTGAGCTATACCAAAAGGTAGCAAAGGATGAAAAGAATCAATAATATTTTTAAAATTAACAAACATACCCTGAGCTGTTTCTGGTCGTAAATAAACAGTTGTATCCGCTCCATCAATCGAGCCAACAGTAGTTTTAAACATCATATTAAATTGTTGTGGTTCAGACAATTGATTACCCTCTGGACTTTTTAAATTATGTTTAATGATCAACTCCCCCATTTCAGATAAAGAAAGACCAGTAGGATCAAGTCCGGCTTCTTCTAATAGATGATCTGCTCGATAACGTTTTTTGGTTTTAAGATCAGAAACTAAGGGATCATTAAAACCCCCAACATGACCACTAGCTTCCCAAACTTTTGGATTCATTAAAATAGCCGAATCTAACCCATACATATCTTCTCTCAAATCAACATGCATTTTCCACCACAGATTTTCAATATTTTTCTTTAAAGTTACCCCTAGTGGTCCATAATCATAAGTTCCAGCTAGTCCACCATAAATATCCGAACCAGGATAAATAAAACCTCGTCGTTTGGCGAGTGAAATAATATTTTTCATTGTTTCTTCTTGATTTGTCATAAATTATTGCTCAACTTTAGACTCTCTTGAACTATACCGACTATCATTAACTAATCTAGTAGACAATTCTGAGGTTTTATCTTCTACTACAATTTCAGCATAAGTATCAAAACCAGTTAAAAATATCTCATTGGTTAAATCTGGAGTCTTGCCAACTAAAGCTAATCCTGGTTTAAAACCAATCGAAAAAGACACTCCGCGATTAGCTGAAGCTGGTGGAGTTTGTCCAACTTGCCAAACAACTTCTCGGCTATTAGCATTATAATTTATAATTTCTGTCGCTGGTCCACTTTGACCCTTCCAAATCACATAAGGAGGCAAAACTGTTTTAACAATTGTATCCTTAAGTAAATTAGCGGGATTTTCTACTAACCAAGTCACAGTATAGGTCGTTTCTTCACCCACCTTTGGTGGCAAGGGGCCGGTATTTTGGAAAGGTCCATCATAATAAAATATAGCTGATTTTAAATTGACGCTAGATGCAATTTTAAACTCAGTCGAAAAATCAGATTTTATAATTTGTTGTTCTAAATTATTATTTTGAGTAATTCCAGCCAAATTAGCGTCTAAGGTAATATTAGGATTTTTAATTTGTTCACCGGTTTTATTTTTATCGGTTGCAATTAAGCTGAATTTAACTTCTCCAGAATGACCAGCTGGCATACTAGTTAGGCTAGGTAAAATAGTTTTATCCCATTTAATTTTATTTTCTAAAGAATCATAATAACCAGAACCAGCCGAAACTAATTCTGGATTAAAACCTAACCCAGCTAAATCAAGTTCAACTGTTACGTCTTTTAATTCGGATTCTAAATTATTAGTCCAAGACATAACAACTTCGATTTTATCATTGGGATAAAAAACTGAAGTTTGACGTCCTGATCTAGTAGCTTTTAAATTTAAATCAACAAAAGGATTAGCTAAAACCACCGAAGTTATCTGACTATTGAAAGGAAAAGATATCATATCTTCCAAGACCGTATCTGGTGATCCAGTTGTAACTTTAAAAATTTTTTCAGCCTGACTCTCCCCATTTAAAATACCGTAAATAATTATTTCTTTCATCTCGCCAACCTTAGGGTCTTTAATTAACCAAGCGTAATCACCGTAATCGGGTTTAATATTGGAGCGTGTAAAAATAAAACCTTCAGGATAATCGACATTAACTAAAAATGGTTTAGAGCTTTCTTGAGCTTGAGGCGTAATATTGATTATCAAAGGTATTTCTTGCCCCGCTACCGCCTTTTGAGGCAAATCGACAGCTAAAGTAATCGGCGAAACAGAAATAGTTAAACTAAGGTCGGCTGTCTTTGTATATAAAGCATTAGAATTTGGAATATTATATTCCATAACTCCTCGCACTTGTTTTAAGTCGTTATCTTGACCAAAAAAGATAGCTCGGGCGGTTTTATTGATCGTTTGACGCGATTCGATAGTACCTAAATCCAAAATTTCTCGTCTTAAATTTTCACTAGTTGAGCTAGCTGATTTAGTGTCTAAGGGAAATTCTAAAATTAATTTAACATTCTGCAAGGGTACCTGGTTACTATTAGCAATCACAATTTGCAAGGAAACTTCGTCCCCGGCTTTAACCGCTAACGGGCCAGTTAAATTAAAATTTATATTTTGACCAGAAATAGATGAACGGCCTTGAGACAAAACATAAAAAGCAACCCCGACTGTAATCAAAAAAAAGGCAAAAGAAAACAATAAAATTTTTACCAAAAAAGAAGAACCGTTATTTTTTTTATCTAGATCAACAGTCGGTGTTTCATTTTTCATTTGCCAACCTTGCTTAGTCTGGCTAAAACGAGGCTCTAACCGACTTCGTTTAAGGGGTTCGGGTCCATTGGTCCGACTATATAGAGTTTGTTCTAAATTATTTAATTTATTTAATTTATCATCTACCATAATAAAATTATTATAACATAATTTATAAACCAGAAACGGCAAAAGCTTGATTAATAGCCGAAATAGCTTGTCGCTCGTACGGTTTAAAATCAAGGACTAACTGTTCATCTAACTTCGATTGCAATAAACTAACCTCTAGATCAGTCTGCGCTAAATAACCTAAAGTAAATAAACTGCGAGCGACAAAAATAGCTTCGACTAAACGTAGATCAATCAAATGAATATTTAAATTAGAATATCGCTTAGTCAATAATTCATAAATAGTTAACAAATCAATAAAGATTGTTTCTTCTTTTTGCTCCCTAGCCATCATTCGAAAAACAAATGAAGTTAAATTAAAAATTAAGTCAAAAACTAAGGGCTCACTAGTTAATTTAAGATTAAACGGATCAGACTCTAAACCTACAATTTGCCAAGCTTCATTCCTTGTTTTAATTAAAGAAACATTTACTAAATAAGTAGTTTGGGCATGCGAACGTAATTTAGACGACAAAAGTCGGCCCGACTTTAATCGAGCTTGGATCAAGCCAAACTCTTTGGTTAAAATAGACAATAAAACATCTTTTTCACCGACAACTAACCGACGAACAATAAAACCTTTTGTGTGATAATGTTCATGCATTATGATTTAGATTCTAAATTCAAATAATAAGACCGTTCATCTATTTTAATTTCCGAACCATCTCTATTTTGACCACGTGTAATTAGCCTAGCTCCAACGGCTAATTTAATTTGATCTAATTGTTCAGACATTTCTTGCCAACCCAAATCATCAACCGTAATAGTTAATTTTATTTCATCAGCTGGCGAGAATCCTTGATCTTTTCGCCAATTTTGAATTTGACGAATAAGCTCACGCAAACGACCAGCTTGTTTTAAATCTTCAGTTAATTCCGTATCCAATTCTATCAAAGCTTGATTAGCTGTAGCCGAGACAACTGACCAGACATTAACTTCATCTTTAATTAAATCCAAATAACCAGCTGGCAAATCCACATTAATGGTTAATTGTTTAAGTGGTTGTCGGACCTTAATTCCTGCTTCAGCTCTCTTTTCAAGCGCTAAAGATACAATATTTCTAGTACTTGTCATTAAAGCTAAAACCTCAACTTGCTTATCGGCCGTAAATTTTGGCCAAGACATTAAATGAACACTAAGCTCAGCTGTTTCCGATTTTAATTTTTGATATAAATGTTCAGCGATAAAAGGTGTAAAGGGGGCCATCATTATGGCTGTTGTTTTAAGTAAAGAAGCTAAGGTTTGAGAAGCTTGCTTAAAATCCAAACTAGTTTTATCTCGAAAGCGATCTCGCGATCGTCTAATATACCAATTAGAAAAATCATCAAGCCAAGCTTCGATGGCTCTGGTGGCTCGATCTAATTCGTAGCCAGCCATCGCCGAGTCAATCTGATTAATAGCTTCCTTTATTCTAACGTCAGCCCAGTTATCTAAAACATTAGAACTTAAATCTATTGTCTCGGCTTCTATTTTTCTACTATAAGTTTCATAAAATTGAATAATATTCGTCAAGCGCATTATGATTTTGCGATAAATTTCACCTAGACCTTTCTCAGAAAAAGCCAAATCTTCAGCGTGAACAGCTGGTGATGATAATAAATAAAAACGCACAGCATCAGCGCCATAAGTATCAAGCACATAATCAACATCGGGATAATTTTTTAGACGTTTACTCATTTTTTGTCCATCCTCGGCTAAAATCATACCGTTAGCAATGACAGTTTTATAAGGTGACTGCCCAAATAAAGCGGTTGATAAAACTATTAGTGAATAAAACCAGCCTCTAGTTTGATCTTGGGCTTCAGCAATAAAATCAGCCGGAAAACCAGTGTTAGTTTTTGGGTCAAAACCACTTTCGGCTCGAAACGGATAATGAGCTTGTGCAAACGGCATTGAACCCGATTCAAACCAACAATCAAATACATCATTCACCCTAGTCATTTCTCCCCCACAAGTACACTTAAGTTTAACCTCATCAATATACGGTCGATGTAAATCTAATTCATAATCAACATCATGAGGGTAAGGAGTAAAATCTACCTTAGCCCAAGCTCCCGTTTGCAAATAATCATCATGCCAATCAGTGATTCGTTTTAAATCGGCCGAAGTTAATCCTTTACTACTTTGCTTAATTAAAAACAAAGGCAAACCATGAGAAACCAATAAAATATTTTTACCAGCATATTTGGTATTTAAGTCAAAGACTAATTCCATCGCTCGTTTTCTAACTTCATTAATCGTTTCGCCTTGAGGTGGGGCTTGCGTAAATCGATCATTCCGAGTCTTAAAGAAATTAGTATAATTAGACCACGGTTGGCCATTTAAACCCGTTTGGACTTCTTGTAATCTAGAATCAAAAATGATTGGCGTTGAAATCTCTAAACTCTCAGCCACTTGCTCGGCCGTCTGCTTGGTCCGCACTAAAGGCGAAGCGATGATCAAATCAAAAGTAAGATTATGTTTTTTAAATTCGGCTATCGTTTGGTCTAAGTCTTGTTTACCTTTAGCGGTCAAGTCTACCGCGTCAGTTATTTGATCACTAATTATATCAGTTTGATTATGAGTTGCTTCACCATGACGCAATAAATAAAAATTAGCTCCTTGTGACTTAACACTTTTAGCTAACAAATCCGCAATTGAATCAACTGATTGTTGTTTTAAACAATCTTCGCATTTCCAAACTGGAAGTGGGGCTCCCCAAAAACGACTTCGCGAAATTGCCCAGTCCCTCGCTCCCTCTAACCAACGACCAAAGCGACCGTCTTTAAAATGGGCTGGGACCCAATTAATTTTATTATTTTCAGTAATAATTTTATCTTTTAAATCTGTCACTTTAACAAACCACGAACTAGATGCGTAATTTAAAAGCGGGGTCTCGCAACGCCAACACAAAGGATAAGAGTGAGTTATTTTTTCTTTGGCAAATAATAAATTTTTACTCGCTAAATATTTGATAATCAAAATATCGACTCGCATATGATCTGCTTTAGGCTTAACTAATTCACCAGCAAAATCAGACACAGCTTCGATAAATCGGCCCGCCGTTGAAACATGTTGAATAAATGGTAAGTTTTTTTCTTTAGCTAATTCCATATCCTCTTCACCAAAAGCTGGCGCCAAGTGAACAATCCCCGTTCCTTTGTCTAAACTAACATAAGGGGCGTGATAAATTTTCCAAATTGTTTCAGTCGAAATCGGCTCTTTTTTAAAATTAACCAACTGTTCGTTGGCAAAATAATTAAACAAAGGCTCATAAGCCAAGCCAATCAATTCTTGTCCCGAAAAAGTTCGATTAATCTTATGAGTTTTATCTTTAAACACTTCACCAACTTTTTCTTCAGCTAAAATATATTTTTCATCGTCACTCTCAACTTCACTATAAGTTAAATCTTGATTCACCGCTGTAGCAACATTACCCGGTAAAGTCCAAGGAGTCGTCGTCCAAGCTAGTAGATAAGCGTCTAATTTTGGTACCCATAATTTAACCGTCACCGCTAAATCTGTAATATCGGTATAGCCTTGATTAACTTCAAAATTAGATAAAGTTGTTTCGCAACGCGGGCAAATATGCATTGATTTAAAACCTTCATAAATCAAACCTCGCTTATATAAATTATCAAAAGCCCACCAAATAGATTCGGTATAAGAAGCATCCATCGTCTTATAATCATTATCCATATCGACAAAGCGACCCAACCGATTGATCGTCTCTTTCCAAACATCAGCGTAACGCAACACAGCTTCTTTAGCCTTTTGATTAAACTTGGCAATACCGTAATCTTCAATATCTTTTTTAACTTTAAAATCTAATTCTTTTTCAATAATATTTTCAATCGGTAAACCGTGGCAGTCCCAACCCCAACGTCTTTTAACTGATTGTCCATTCATCGTTTTATAACGCGGGATAGCGTCTTTAATCGTACTAACTAATAAATGACCATAATGAGGCTCACCAGTAGCAAAAGGTGGGCCGTCAAAAAAAACAAACTCGCCCTGCGAAGTGTTTTTGGCTTCAGATTTTTTAAATATTTCATTTTTCTGCCAAAAATCAAGAATAACTTCTTCTTGTTTAGCGATTGAACTCTTTTTTTTATCTGATTTAACTTCGTCCTTCATATGTTTACTTTATCATATTTAATTATTGAATATAAATTAATTTATATTCAAAGAAATTTCTTTTAATTACATTTTTTCCGGTACTTCACAACCAAGCACATTTAAACCATTAACCAAAACTCGTCTAGTAGCTAAAACTAAAGCCAGATGATAACCAACACTTTGATTATCAGAATCAATTATTTTTTGAACTGCATAAAAACTATTAAAAGCTGAAGCCACTTCCAACAAATAGCTAACCACTAATTGTGGGCTTAATTCTTTACCCGCTCGAGCCACAACTTCTGGCCATTCATAAACTAAATGTTCCAAATTAATACCAGCTTCTAATAAATCAACCGGTCTTATTGCTTCAGGTTTAAGATCGAGACTTTTGGCTTTAGCTAAAACTGACCCAGCCCGAACAGCGGTATATTGTAAGTAAGGGCCAGAATCACCTTCAAACGAAATTGATTTATCAAAATCAAAAACTACATCCCGTCCGGGAGATTGTTTTAAAATTGAAAATTTAAGAGCCGCCACAGACACTTGTTTAGCCACGGTCTTTTTTTCTCGTTTCGATAATTCTCGATCAGACATTTTAGTCAAAACCCGGTCGGCTAATTGATTTAAAAGATTTTCGGCTGGAACAACATCACCAGTTCGAGACGACATCTTGCCTGATGGTAAAACCAAAAAACCATGACCTAGATGTTCTAATTTGCCTTTAAATTCGGGAAAAATCTTTTCAGCTACTTTCAATATAACTTTAAAATATTCAGTTTGTTCATTTCCGGTTATACTTATTGAACGATTAAATTTATAACTATCTATTTTTTTGCGAATCAAACCTAAATCTTTGGCTTCATAAGTCGGTAAGCCTTCTGAGTTCAAAAAGACTCGAGTATGAAGACCGTCGACTTCCCCTTTATAAATTACTGCTCCATCACTAACGGCGAAAACTTTTTTTTGTAATTGCTCTTCTACGATTTGTTTACCCAACAAACTAGTTTCAGATTCAAAAAAATAAAAATCAAATTTAGTCCCCAAACGCTCATAAATAGTTTCTAAATAAGACAAGCTCCAGTCCCGACCAATTTTATAAAACAAATTAATTATATAACTAGATTGATCATAAATTTTTTTATTAATCTTTTTTATCGCTTTGACTGCTTCTTTGTCAGCTTCATAAGCCTTCGCCCCTTCGGCGTAAACTTCGCCTAAAAAAGTAACCCGACTTTTGGTTGTGCCAAATAATTTTTGAATTATAAATCTAATTTTATTTTGTTCCAAACCATAAATCGCTTTTGCAATATGCAGACCAACGTCTCCCTGATAATTAGCTCTTTTGATTTCCGCTCCATTCCAAAGAAATAAGCGAGTCATCGATTCCCCAATGGTATTACTCATTAAATGTCCAATATGAAAAATTTTAAAAGTGTTAGCGTCGGTATATTCGATCATTACTTTTTGACCTTTAAATTGTTTGGTTTGGCCAAATTTATCATCAGTAATTATCTCGCCAATCGCTTGGCTAAAAAAACTATCTTTAAGATAAAAATTAATAAAACCAAAACCAGCGACCGTAATTTTTTCTAAATTAGGAATATTTTTTTCTTTTAAATTTTGAACCAAATCGCTAGCCAGTTCGATTGGGCTCCGTTTTAATTTTTTAGCATAAACCAAAGCTGCGTTGGTCGCATAATCCCCTCGACTTCTATCAGTTGGGTGATCCAAATCAAATTTTGGCCCACGCAGACCTAAATTCCTTAATTCTTCAGCAATAGCTTTCTCGAGAATTTCCTTCATTTACTAACTATAGCACAAAAAAGACCCTTGCCTAGAGCCATTTTTTAACTAAAAAATCAAATTAACCTCGCCCGGTCGAACCAAACCGGCCTTCTCCTCGAGAAGAGTCGGTTAAGTCTTCAACTTCCGTTAAACTAGCAATCGCTACTGGGAAAATTACCAGTTGAGCAATTTTATCACCAGTTTTAATCTCGTACGATTCCGAACCCAGATTAACTAAATTCACATTATATTCCCCTCGATAACCAGCATCAAACACCCCACCTAAAACGTGCAAGCCACCATTTTTAGGTAAACTACTTTTATCTTTCACGATTGCCGCATAACCTTCCGGAAACTCTAAAGCAAAGCCAACAAAAAATACCCTCCGCTCGCCGGCTTGTAAATTATAATTTTCTAAAGCATATAAATCTAAACCAACGTCCCCTTGATGAGCGTAAGTTGGTAACTTTGAGTCTTTATTTATTTTCTTAACTTTTATGTCTAAATTCATTATTGTCTTAAAATATTATCAATCTTTTTAGCAAGCTTAATCATATCAACTTCGTTTTTACCCCGTGTAGTTTCTGAGGCGGTACCAAGCCTAATGCCCGATGGATCCATCGGGCTCCTCTTTTCACCCGGAATGGTATTTTTGTTAACAATAATTCCCGCTTGCTCTAATTTTAAACTTGCCTCTTTACCGGATAATCCTTTGCCTTCCATAAAGGTGTCCATTAAGATGAGATGCGAATCCGTTCCGCCTGACACCAACTGCCAACCTAACTGTTTTAACTCTTTAGCCAAAACTTTAGCATTTTTTACAATTTGTTTCGTATAAGTTTTAAATTCTGGTTGCATCGCTTCATGAAGAGCTACAGCTGTTCCGGCTATTTGGTTTAAATGAGGTCCACCTTGCAGTCCCGGAAAAACTGCTTTATTGATTTTAGCACTAAATTCCTGACGACTAAAAATCATCGCTGATCGTGGTCCCCGTAAAGTTTTATGAACCGTTGTTGTTACCACGTCAGCGTAAGGAAATGGTGATGGATAAGCGCCGCCGGCAATTAATCCTGCAATATGAGACATATCCACCATTAAAATTGCTCCGACTTCATCTGCGATGTCTCTAAATTTCTGCCAATTTATTTTTCGCGGATAAGCGGTAAAGCCGGCGACGATTAATTTTGGTTTTTCAATTTTAGCGATTTTTCTGATTGCCTCATAATCAAGTTGTTCAGTTTTAGCATCCACCTCATAATTAACTGATTGCCACATTTTACCCGTAATAGACACTTTATGACCATGAGTTAAATGTCCGCCATGATTTAAACTCATACCCATAATTTTTTCACTCGGTTTAACTAAGGCTAAATAAACAGCCACATTAGCAGGAGAACCAGATAGTGGTTGAACATTAACTTGCCACTTCTTCGGCGACAATTTAAATAATTTAAGGGCTCGCTCTTGGCATAAACTTTCGATTTGATCAGATATTTCATTACCACCATAATAACGAGCCCCGGGATAACCTTCGGCGTATTTATTAACAAATTCTGACCCGAGAGCTTTCAAAACATCAGTCGAAACATAGTTTTCTGACGCAATTAAATTAATTGCCCTTTTTTGTCGCTTTTTCTCAGCTTCGATTAATTGTTGAACAATTTTATCTTTCATAAGTCTCTATTATATCATAAGCTAATTAAATATTTTACTATTTACATTTTTCAAATTAATGTTACAAAATCTATAATTTATATAATGAGTATTTAATATTTTTGTTGCTAGCCCTTTTTTGCTATAGTTAATTTAACTTAAAATTTAACCTTAAATCTATGAAACCATTTAAAGACAGAACTCCTGATGCTCAATACCAAAATGCTTTGCGTTTGATTCTAGAACAAGGTCATGAAGTCACACCGATTCATGGCGAAAAAGCCAAGATGATGATCGGAGTTCAACTGCGTTATAATCTTGATAATGGTTTTCCAGTTATCACCGAACGCGCAATGTCTGGCTCATTTTTAAAAGGAGCCATTGGCGAACATGTGGCTTTTTTAAATGGCGCCCGAACCCAAGCTGAGCTAGAAAAATTTGGTTGTAAATGGTGGAACAAATGGGTCACCAAAGAAAAATGTGATATTTTTGGCTTACCCGAGGGAGACTTAGGTGACGGTTCTTATGGGGCGGCTTGGCATGATTTTCCAACCAAAGAAGGTAAACCCTTTAATCAGATTGCGAATGTTGTTAAACAAATAAAAGAACGACCTTATCTTAGAACTCATATTATCTCGCCTTGGATTCCCCAATACACTATTCAACATTCCGACCTAGTGAGAAAAGTGGTAGTCGCCCCTTGTCATGGCTGGATTCATATTTTAGCTTTTCCAGAAACCAAAGAATTGTCAATCCATCATTTCCAACGTTCGGGCGATTTCCCAGTCGGCGTTCCTTTTAACATGATTCAATATGCCGCTTTCGGCTTGATGGTCTCACAATTAGTTGGCTATAAATTTAAAGACATAATCTACACTTTTTCTGACGCTCATATTTATGAAAGCCAATACTCTTATGTCGAAGAACTTTTAAAACGAGAGCCAAGGCGTCTACCAACTATGACTTTAGATAAAAATATCACAGATATTTTTGCTTTTAGGCCGGAACATTTTACCTTAACCGACTATGAACCACATGAAAAAATGATTATCCCTACTCCCATTTAAAATATGTACGTTAATATCGACAATTCTAAACGACCAAGTGATAAAGACGATGAATATAATTCAGTTATAAAGCAAATTCAACAAGACGGAGTTTGCCCTTTCTGTACAGATCAATTACTTAAATATCACAAAAAACCCATTATTACAGAAACTAATAATTGGTATTTAACAGAAAATATGTATCCTTATGACGGCACCAAAGAACACCTTCTCTTAATTTCTAAAACTCACATTGAACATTTAACCGAACTAAGTACCGAGGCTTGGCTTGAATTACAAACTTTAATTACCTCCGAACTTAAAAAAAGACAAATCGCTGGTGGAACCATGTTTATTCGCTTTGGCGAAACTAAATACACAGGCGCTTCCGTTAACCACCTTCATGTTCAGCTTATATCTCGTGACTTAACTTACCCTGAAGACAAACCGATTTTAACTAGAATCGGTTAAACTTCAACTTTAATAATTTCAATTTCAAATTGCTTTAAAATATCTTCAGCGTCTAACAAAGCATAACCTTCTTTGTAATAAACTTTTTTAATACCACTTACGGCGATAGACTTAGCACAAACCGGACAAGGAAAAGTGGTTACATAAATTGAAGTGCCATCTAAACTAATTCCCTCTTTAGCAGATCTCGCAATCAAACCTGCTTCAGCGTGAATAAATTTTGATAATTCAAAACTAATACCGTAATCAAAATTACTTCTGGGGTCGCCAACTATATTATGAATCCCCTCTGAGGGCATAGCTTGATTATGTCCAATCAGTAAAATTTTTTGATCTTTCACTATTAACGCTCCAATCTGACGCCACCAATCAGAACTTTTTTCCGCCTCAACTAAAGCCCTCTTCATCAATTCAAGATCTAATTCTTTATTTGAAATTTGGCGATCAGGATTTACCTGCTCTTTGTTTTTTAAAGTTGAATGCTTATCCCAACGTAAAAACACTGATTCAAATTTAATTTTTTTATCATTCAAATAAGTTTCCGCAAATTCATGAGAAATATCTTCATCGGGCATAACAAAATCGGAATCAGTTAATAATTCCTTAAGGTTATCTTTAGTGATAATTTCGATTGACTTAAATAAACAAAAAGGCTCCAAAGCCATTTTAATTTCTTCGGCCGTTAAAGCTCTAATATCTCTTTCCATCCGTGGATAATCTAAAATTAAATCTTGACCTAACAAAAAAAGTTTACCTTTATTTTTAGTAAAAAAATTTAAATAACCCCGATGCAAAGCCGGTACATAAGCAATAATATTTGTCATGATTTTCTAATATTAGAAATAAAATCTTTGGTTAATTTATTTATCTCGCGCGCTAATTTTTCGGCCCCATCTATCGCTAATAATCTAATTCGCGCCGAAGTTGAGGTAGCCGCTTGAGGTGGTAAAGTAATAATTTGCCCACAAAAATCATTGTAATCTTTGACCTGCTTATCACTAAAATCACCAGTACTGGTTGAAACTACTAATACATCTGGTTTAACTAAACGAATCAAATCACCAATGTCATCTTCAACATTTCTTAAAATAACTAAATCAACATGACGCAAATGAACTAGCATTTTTAGTCTTTCGGCCTGAGGTACGATTGGCCGATTTGGTCCTTTTCGTTTTTTGGTCAATTCATCGGAATCCACTCCAACCACTAAAATATCACCATGAGATCGAGCGTTTTCTAAATACAAAGCGTGACCTTCGTGAATTAAATCATAGACCCCTTGAGTTAATACAATTTTATGCCCATCTTTTTTTAATCGACTGATTATTTTATCTAACGATTTTGCGTCAGATATAACTCGCTGGTCAAAATGTGTTTTATTTTCTAAAATTCTTTTAAGGTTAGACATAGCCACCATGGTATAATCAAATTACTAGTAGTAAATTTAGTATAAATAAGATAAATTTAAATATCAATGAAACAACCTCAAATAATTATAATTGCCGCTATTGATCAAAATCGTGGTTTAGGCTATCAAGGTAACCTATTATTTAATTTACCCGAAGATTTACAACGCTTCAAACAATTAACAACTGGACACCCTATTATCATGGGTCGAAAAACTTATGATTCAATCGGGAGAATTTTACCCAACCGAACTAACATCATAATTTCTCGAGATAAAAATTTAATCATTGAAAACGCCAAGGTGTATAACGATCTAAACGAAGCAATAACTTATGCTAAAAGCCTAGATAATCAAATTTTTGTTATCGGAGGCGCACAACTTTATAAGCAAGCTCTGCCTTTAGCTAATAAAATATTTTTAACTCAAATTAAAGACATTAAACAGTCCGATGTTTTCTTTCCGGATTTTCACTCTCAATTTAAAATTATAACCGAAGAAAAAAGAGTAAGCGCTGATACGGCTTACTCTTTCTTAGAATTGATTCGAATCAAATAATTTGTGTATATTTTACTTAACCTCTACCCCCATTGATCTAGCTGTGCCCATGATAGTTTTTTCGGCCGCCTTTAAATCGCGAGCATTTAAATCTACCATTTTCTTTTGGGCAATTTCGGTCACTTGAGCTTTAGACAAAGTGCCCACCTTTTTAACTAAATTTTTCCCTGAGCCACTTTTAACCCCTAAAGCTTTTAAAATTAAACGAGAAGCGGGCGAAGTTTTTAAAACAAAAGTAAAACTTCGGTCATCATAAACAGTAATTTCAACAGGAATAATATCACCTCTCATTTCTTGAGTCGCCGAATTAAACTGATTAACGAATTCCCCAATATTAACCCCGGCTTGACCTAGAGCTGGTCCAACCGGCGGGGCAGGATTAGCGGCTCCACCGGGAATTTGTAATTTTAATTTTTTAATTATTTTTTTTGCCATAATAACTCGATACTAATTTATTGCGAATTTAAACGAATAATACATTAATTTTAAGTCTTGTCTAGATTTAAGCTAAATCTTTTTAACCTGTAAAAAATCTAACTCGACTGGCGTTTCGCGACCAAACATCGAAACCAGAACTCTGACCTTACCTCGCGCTTCGTCAATATCATTAACTTTACCTTCAAAATCTTTAAACGGGCCATCAACAATCACAATTGATTCATCAATTGATAAATCGATTGTATGAGTGGTATGGTCGGCATTCATGCGACGGAACAATTCTTCAACTTCCCCTTTTTCAAGTGGTACCGGCACTACACCAGAACCAATAAAACCGGTCACCCGAGGCGTGTTACGCACCACATACCAAGAATCATCGGTTACTTCCATGTCAACTAAAACATAACCTGGATAGATTTTTTCTTCTTCTTCAACTCGCTTACCGCCTTTCACTTTCACCTTAGTTTCGGTTGGAACGAGAACATTAAAAATCTTATCTTCCATCCCTAAAGATTCGATTCGTTGTTTTAAATTACGTAAGACCGCATTTTCATAACCAGCGTAAGTGTGGATGGCGTACCAATTACGGCCTTGATTTAATTCTTGTTTAGCCATTGTTTTTAAATTACAAAATAAACATTTCTAATAAAGTAATAAAAATATAATCTAAAGCTCCTAAATAAATGCCCACCGATAAAGAAATCGCAATCACAATAACCGTAAAAACAATAGTCTGATTTTTGGTTGGCCAGTTAACATGCTTTAGTTCTCCTTTGGTAGATTTTAAATATTTTAAAAAAGACATACAATTTAATGATTATAATAAGATTATCTTAGCTTATTTTTACAAACCAAGCTACCGTTTAAATAAGCTTAACAAAAAAGCCCCGCAGGGCTCTTTTAAATTACACTAGATAAACAAAAAAGTCAAATTAGAAAGATTTTTCATTTACCCTAAATTAGTCGTTAGAAACAGTAGTTTCCCCTGGTCGTTTAGGAATAACCGCTACCGCTAAAAGATAAAAAATTACACCAGGAAATACGCCAGTGGCTAAAAGTAAAGCAATAAAAATTAGCCGAGAAATAGTTGAATCAATATCGGCATATTCACTTAATCCTCCTAATACTCCTGCTACAATTTTATCTTTATCACTACGATATAATTTTTGATGAGCCATAAAATTAAATAATTACTTAATATACAATCTTTATACCACATTATAATAAAAAATAAAGCCCCGCGCCTTAAAATTTAAGACGCGGGGAAAAAACTATTCCAATCCAAAAGATACAAGAAAAGCACTTCGCCCTTCTGGGACCAGCATGTCGGCATCAAGTAGATGGGTCGCCCGACCCTCAGAATCTGAAAACTTAATGCCAGTTTCCTGAAGCCACCCTTTAATCTGTAAAATATTTTCTACAGATCCAGAAAAAACGATAATGACCAACTTATCCTCGATCAAATGTAGAAACAAGTCAGACATAGATCTTCTCCCCTGTTTCAGATCTAAAAACACTAATAATCTAATTATAGATTAACTAAAAAAAAATTAGAGGTCAAATTATAAACGTAGATTTCGGTTTAAAACTTCAATCAATTTGGCTTTAGCTTCTGTAAAAGGTATTTTTAAGCTAGCACCGGAGGCTTGTTTATGTCCCCCGCCACCAAGTTTTTCAGCTATACCAGAAACATCAGCTAACTTGTAATCTTTTGAACGTAAAGATATGCGACAATCATTAGGATTTTTTTCAATCAAAGTCACTCCGACTATGAAATTTTTAACGCTTAACAAATTAGACCCTAAATTTGCCCCTTCGGTATCTTCAAGTTTAATTTCGTTTTTAATTAAATCATCAGCTGAGACAGCGATTAACCCAATTCGGTCAGACATTAATGTTTCGATCTTGGACAAAGCTAAACCTTGATACACTAAAGATTGTTTTGAATATTGTTGCTCGGCTTCTAAAACAACCTTAGAGGCCTCAGGATTAATCTCTAATAATTGACTGCCGGCTAATAATGTTTTAGCGCTAGTACTGGTGTATTTAAAACCACCAGTATCACTATGAAGCCCAATATATAAATTAGAAGCCATAGTTTTTGATATTTCGACTTTCCAATCTTTAAGTAATAAAAGACTATTTCGGCTGTCGCTCCCGCTTGTTTATTGATTAAATTAATATCGCCATAATTAGTATTGCTTTCGTGATGATCTATAACGGCCGTCGTTAAGCTAGTTGGGAAAATAACTTCTCCTTGTCGAGAAATCATCTCTAGTGAAGCACTATCTAAAATTAAAAATAGATCAAAATCGGCTAAATTTAAATCAAAATAATTAGCTTTAGTCACTAACTTAAAACCCGGTAAATGAGCTAAAAATGCCGACAAATCAGAATCACCAGAGATAACAGTGACTTTTTTATCTAAATTACGACAAGCTTCAGCTAAAGCTAAGACCGAACCAACAGAATCAGCGTCAGGACTAGGGTGAAAATGAAACAAAATATGATTTGCTTTTTCAACTTCCTGTTTAATGGTTTGACTTAAGTCAGTAAAATTTTCCATACTTGAATTATATACTACAGGAGAGTAATCTATAAGCCAATGGTTAAATCGACTCAAAATATTCAAATTACGGCCATCGCTCAAGCTTTGGTTAACTTAAACTTACCTTATACTTATCACGATCAACATAAAAATCTATTATCAGTTTATCTAAATAATGAATTAGTATTTTTTACTCAAGCCGTTACACCTTTTAATAATCAAACTATTAGTCGTATTTGTGATGATAAAGATTTTACTTATCGTCTGTTAAAAAATAAAATTCGAATGCCTAAAACTTTAAGTTTTTTTGATCCTCAAGCTTTAAAAAAATATAACGCTTATAAAAAACAGCTAACTGTAAAAGAAATCGTCAGTGACATTTTAACTCAATTTGATCTGCCAGTTATTATTAAAAAAAATACTGGGAAGCAAGGTCAAAATGTTTTTTTATGTTCTGACCCTAAAGCCATCGAACTGGCTTTACAAAAAATTTTTAATCGTCGCTCAGTTAAATATGATTATCTAGCCCTTGCTCAAACTTATATCAAAAAATCTAAAGAATATCGAGTTATTTTTTTTAACCAACAATTACTATTGGCTTACACTAAAGATATAAGTGGAGCTACTTTTACTGGTAACTTAAGCCCCTTGCACTGGCAAGGGGCGAAAAGTCAAGAAATTATTGATCCTGAAACTTTAAATAATTTAACTGATTTTATAAAACCAATTTTTACTTATTTACCAATTAATTTTACTGGCTTTGATATTTTAGAAGCTGAAAATGGTAAACTTTATTTACTCGAAGCTAATACCAGGCCAGGCTTTGATTATTTTGTTCGCGATCATAGTTTAGATCGTTTGATTTTAATGTATGAAACTATTTTCAAAACTTTTACTTAGATTTAAATTTAGTCTGACTATATAAAAATAAACTCACAACCAGCACGCCTAAAGCGTTAAAGACTAAATCTAAACCAGTATTAAAATAACCACCCACGCCCGTACTCGCAAAAACCAAAACCGCTAAAAATTCCACCATTTCATTAAGAGCTCCCAAACCTAATCCGGTTAAAACAACCACAAAAGTTAATAAACCTAAACTTCCAGTAAAACGAGGTTTAATAATTTCCCACATAATCAATGTGGCTACTCCAAAACCAAAAAAATGAACCACTTGATCAAATTTTAAAATAAAAAATTCACCCCCTTTATCTATAAGCGGTATTATTTGATAACCATATAACACTCCTCCATCTACTGATATTCCCCCTCCAGCCATATGAAGTAAGCCCCACAAGGCAAGTCCCCACACCGCTAGTAAGCTAAGCTTAGTCTGTTTAATAGTTGAAATTAAAAGACCAAAGAAAAACAACAGGACTAAAACATACCATAAAAATTCATAATCATTAATCAAAATATAATACAAACCAAAAGCTAAAATATAAACTAACCCAAATAAAATTGGTGGTCCATAAATTTTAAGTTTTAAATCAGCAATCATTTTAATTTAAGCAATCATCGTCCCCACCTTTTCGGTTTGAATAATTTTTTTGATATTACCATAAGTTAGAAGATCAAAGACGACAATCGGTAATTTATGATCCATCGCCAGCGATAAAGCAGAATTATCCATGACTTTAATTTGTTTATCATTTAAAGCTTCCAAATAAGTAAGCTTGTCTAATTTTTGAGCTTGGCTATCAGTCATTGGATCAGCTGTATAAACCCCGTCAACTTTAGTTGCTTTTAAAACTAATTCCGCCTCTAGCTCTAAAGCCGCCATGACGGCTGCCGTATCGGTTGTCACATAAGGATTACCAGTACCACCAGCCACAATTACGACTCGGCCTTTTTCTAAGTGACGAATTGCTCGTCGTCTAATATACGGTTCAGCCACTTGATTAATTTTAAGTTTAGTTTGCAATCGAGCGGGTTGACCAAAATTTTCTAAAATATCAACCAAGGCCATACCATTAATCACAGTCGCTAGCATCCCCATATAATCAGCCGTCGCCCGTTCAATTACTTTTTCTTTAGCCGACAAAGCTTCTCCACGTAAAAAATTTCCTCCCCCAACAATGATAATGATTTCGGCTTTAGTTTTCTCAACGACTTCTTTTATTTCTTTGGCTAAATTAGTAATAAATTCAGTATCAATCCCAAAACCTTTTTGTCCGGCAAATTGTTCGCCCGATAATTTAAGCACAATACGTTTTATCATATTTTAAATTCTCGCATTTTTTATCAATCTAAACAACTTTTTTAATCATTAATAATAAATCAGCCGTAATATCTATTTCATCATAACGACTAAAATGTCCAGCTTTTTCATAAACCAATACTTCGGCTTGTAAATTATTATTTAAAATTTCTCGATTAATGTCTAAAGGTACGGTTTGGTCATCTCTTGATAATAAAGCAATAATTTTTTGAGTTTTATTTTTTATTAACCGAAAATCAATTTCTCGTGTCCACGACCACATAATCAAACGAGCCAGTAAACCATACTTAGCTCTAAATTTTACTTTTACTTGATTATCTAACTTAAACCAAGGAGCAATTAAAATTAAATTAAGTAACTTTGGTTGTGACTTAGTCTTCATTAAATATCGCAAGATCGCCTGACAGCCAATACTGTGGCCGACAAAAATCGCCGGTTTGTCATTTTGAACAACTTGTTTTAAACGCCAAGTCCATAACCAAACTATTGGAAACTTGGCCAGTGGAAAATTAAGAGCTTTAACTTCATAACCATCTTGCTCTAAACTTTTTTTTAGCTTTAACAATACTGGTTCAGTTGGAATAGAGCTCGCCCAACCATGAACTAGATAAATAATTGGTTTCATTTTTATATTGTAGCAAAATTATCTTTTCTCACGATAAATTAAAGCCACTCGCAAAACGAGTGGCTAAAAACTAACGAGTGAGAATTTCGTCTGACTTTTCAATTGATGCCAACTGCAAAGCGACAGAGTTAACCTGACTTCTGAGTTCGGGCTCAAGAAAAGAATACTGGATTGATGAATAGCTTTTATCCACCATCATTTGATCAGCCCCGTGACCATTCCAATACACTGACCCTCCCAAAGTCAAAGCAGCCAAACTTTCAGTTAAAATTCGAGAATCCCCATAACGAGGATCCTTGGTAAAAGCTTGCCACAATCCTTTAAAATTGAGACTAGCTTCATCAAGGCAATTAGTCAGATTTTTAACCGAAAATTTCTTGAGTCCGGATTGTTTAAGCACCATCCAGACTAAGTCTCCAGCGAAGATTTGGTTATCCATCGATCGCCCTCCTCTCTAGTTAACAAACAACTTGATCCATCTATATTTTTATCATTAAATTTAAAAAACGCAAAGAAAATTCGCCGTAAGCGGGTTTTTATCATGAGTGCCATAGTAAGCGAAGTTTGGACTAGGTATACGACGACAAATCTAAAAAATTAAGGCGTGGCTCCTTTACTAACTTCTTCTGGCTCTTGAGTTGGAATCTGTTTATTTTCCGCGAAGGCTTGGTCTATATCATACTCGGTCAACCCCTTAAATCCATTTCGGTAAAATTTTTCTCCACCACTTCCGCAAAACCGGGCTAGCTAATTTATTTAGATCTTTTATTATGTTATTTTCCATTGCTTTAGACTGATATCTTCTATTACTTGATGAGGTGTTCAGTGTATCCTGCTTTAATTAAAGATTGATAGGCAGTCCAAACTTCGTCTGGTATATCTTGTGGAATTTGAAATCCTTTTTCTGGATAAACTTTGATCCTCTGTATGTCAGCCACAATTGCATTGATGAGATAATTAAGTGGTTTCGAATCAGTTGGGTAGTCTTCAAATGAAATTTGTGGTGATGTAACTATAAAATCCATTTCGGGCCATCTTTTTTTTATTATTGCATAAACCCTACGTTCCATATACGGTTTTGAAACAACGATAATTTTTTTTGGATGAACATTTTTATTTAAAAGAAGTTTTTTTGTAAAGTTTATATTATCTCCAGTATTAGTTGATTTCCCTTCAAGAAGAATATCGTCTTCAGGAACACCCATAGTTCTAGCGACATCAGCAAAAACCTCTGCTTCACTTTTAGTGAATTCTTTTATTGTATTTCTTCCAGACCCGCCAGAAAATAAAAGCAAGGGTGCCAAGCCTTCTAAATACAATTCTGCACCTTTTGTTGCAACTCTAGTGTCCGAACTTCCTAAAACAAGGATTAAATCGACTTTTTCAAGTTTCTGATTCAAAAGATGATAATCCCAGAGAATTTTTGCTGATTCAATTATCTTTTCATTACCAATTTTTTTCATATACCAACTCTACCAACTTTAAAATCAAAAGTCTAAATTATTTGGGTGCCTATCGGGAATCGAACCCGAATCAGGGGTTCCACAAACCCCTGTGTTAACCGTTACACCATAGGCACCATATTTATTTATATGTCGGTGACTCTTCTTTTATACCAGACAAACTAGTTGCCTGTCTAGCTAAAGCATAAAACAAACTAGATAATCTATTTAGATAAGCGAGGGTGTCTTTAGAAATTAAATCAACATTTTCTTCTCTGGCTTGGACCACTCGTCTTTCTGCTCGACGAACCACAGTGCGACAAACATCAAACCAAGCAGACAATTCTGACGACCCGGGAATAAAAAAACTGGTAATTGGTGGTAAGGTTTTTTCAATCGCCTCAATCATATCTTCTAAATTTTTAATCTTATTTTCATCAAGTTTCTTATCTGCGCCGGCACATTCTGCTTGAATAATAAATAAATTTTCTTGAACTTCATGCAACACCACAAAAACCGTTTGCTTATTTGGTGGCACAATAAAGCTTTGAGCTTTAACTTTAGCTTTCACTAAACCAATTAAAGAATTACATTCATCAAGGGTTCCTAATGCTTCAGCAATGTTTGAACTTTTAGACAACCTCCTGTCACAACCAAAAATTTTAGTTAAACCATCATCCCCTTTGCCAGTAAATAACGTCATACTAAAATTATATCATAAAAGGAAAAGCGGGCTCGGTTTGATAAATCAAACCTAGCCCGCGACGCACTCGGCCACTAAACAATCAAACGGCCGAGTCTCGTTTCTTTTAAACTGGATCTCATCGGCGACAATCGCCTCAAAAACCAGCTCAGGATGATGATCAGTCACACGATCAATCGCGTGACCTTGATCAAGACCCCAGACGGGAAAGAACCGATCTCCCGTTGGTCGTCCGATGTCATCGTAACATCGGACGACAAAAAATCGTCCAAAATCTTGAGGCATGTTCACCTCCTTTCTGATTTAGATTATATCACAATATATAAAAAAGTAAAGCTTTTTGTGCGCGGGAGAGGACTTGAACCTCCAAGCCTTTGACAGGCACCACCACCTCAAGGTGGCGAGTTTACCAATTTCTCCACCCGCGCAAATTATATTTTTAATACAGTCGCCATTTTTATTTTATCTCTTTTTCGATCTAAACAACAAACGTGTTTACTATAATATATTTTAGGAAGCAAAACAATCGATTCTTTCTTAGCGTACTTCAAATTATAAACAGGCTTTTTACTATTTTTAGTAATGTGTCCATGGATACCAAGTTTTAAAAATAATTGCGACTGTAACCAATTAATATGGTTTTTACTCGCTGAACTAAAAACTGTATAGAACATATAACTTGATTTCCATCGAAGATCCCAATAAGAATAAAAATGACCATCCCCATCAAAACAGCCTCTAATAAAATCAAAAAAATATTTATCAGGAACACACATTTCTGCCATAATTTTTGACTTAGCGGGCATTAAACCAATTGAAAGTAAAAAATGATAAAATATAACATCGCCAAATTGGACATGATAATATTTTTTCTCTAATTTAGAACTACTCGCCTTTTTGCCAATTTTTACAGTCAACGACAAACATATTTTAAATAATTCTGCTAAAACTAAATCTTTGCTAGTAAAACTTATATGTCGACCATCATTATATAAACATCCATCAGTAGTAATAAGCCCGATGGCATAAGCAAAATTTGATGACCATTTTATTTTTACTTTTCCTTTAGGTTTAGGCCCTCTTTTTCCCATTATTTTTATTATAACTAACTCAAAGTAATAGTGTCTACCAATTTATTCACAAAAATAACCGACTATTTTAGTCGATTATTTAAAATGATGACTTGTTTTTTTAATTTTAATTAATTAAACAGTTTTTTCTTTTTTTTCTTCTTCTTGATCTTTAACTTCTTCAATCGCTGTATCAGAGGGTGTTACTTCTTCTGTCTTAATTTCAGAGTCATTATTTTCTTCTGTCGCTTCAATTTGAGCTTCAACTTCTTTAGCTTTGGCTTCCGCCTCAGCTAACTCGGCTCGAGATTCTGCTTCGTCTAAAATTTCTACTTTAGCACCCATAATTTGCTTCATACGACGACGGATCTCTTTAGCCGCTTTATCTCTAATATAATAAAGTTTTGAACGACGAACTTTAGATTTTTTAATTACTTCAATTTTATCAATCACTGGTGAATATAAAGGAAAAGTTTTTTCCATCCCTACCCCCGAAGCTACTTTACGAACTGTAAAAGTCCCACCAGCTTCCGTGCCATGTTTCCGAGCAATAACTAACCCTTCAAAAGCTTGAAGTCTGGTTTTACCTTTTTCTTCAATCTTAAGCCAAACCCGAATTGTATTACCGGGTGAGAGGTCGATAGTTTTTCTCTTTTCAATATCGACGGGTGAAATAGTAAAAGTTGATAAAGCCATAACGAAACAGAGTGTATCACGAGTCTTTTAGATTATCAAGAGCTGAAATCAAGTCTTTTGGCATAGGAGCTGTAAAATCGACCTTTTTGCCATTAGACAAGGTTAATTTTAATCTATGAGCGTGAAGAGCTAATCGCTTAAGTTCCCCTATTGATTGCAAACCCTTACCATAAAGTGGGTCATTTAAAATTGGGTGTTGTAAAGCTTTAAAATGAACCCTAAGCTGATGAGTTCGCCCAGTCTTAGGTCTAGCTTCAATATAAGAATAATCTTTGAAGGTTTCTAAAACCTGATAAATAGTTTCGGCGGGACGCAAACGACCGTGAGCTTTAGGACTTGCTACTCTTAACTTAGGATTTTTAGAACTCCGACCAATTGGCAAATCTATTATTTTTTCACCGACTGGATCAGCAAAAATACCAACCGTAATTAAATGATATATCTTTTCAATTTGGCGATCTTTAAATTGTTGTTTTAAATAAGTAAAAGATTTTTGATTTTTAGCGACCACCATTATTCCACTCGTATCTTTATCTAGTCGATGAACAATTCCTGGTCGTAAAATCAATTCACCATTTTGAGCTATCATAGATTCGCCAACCTCTTGTAAGTCTGGATAATTCTCAATTAACCAATCGGCTAAAGTAAAATCCATCTTATAACCATCACCATGGACAGCGAGTCCTGTTGGTTTATCTAAAACCAACATTGCTTCATCTTCAAATATAATTTTAGGAGTTAAATCCATCTTGATAAATTAATACAAATAAGGTATTCTAGCAACATCATAGGGCGATTAGCTCAGTTGGCTAGAGCAATCCGTTTACACCGGATAGGCCAGGGGTTCGAGTCCCTTATCGCCCACAAAAAACAAATGAGTCCAGTCTGAACAAGACTGGGCGATTTTGTTTTATGGGCGATAAGGGACGAGAAAGTGACCCTGCGCGAAGCCCGACGTAACGAAGTGAAGTCGGAGCAGGGTCATCGGGGTCGAGGGAGTGAGATTTTTATGAACCTGAGCTTTGGTCGAAGGTGAAAGAAAAATCCACGAGAGTGACCGAGTCCTTCGCCCATAAAAAAACGACTGGAGGGAATCGTCCCCGCAAGTTCTAAGTATTTTAGTTCGCTTCACTCCTAAAATACTAAGACTTCTGGACGGGCGCTCATATCCTTTCAGGATATATTCCGCGCCTTCGATTCCCTCACGCAAGACAAGCAGTTGTCTTGCTCAGAGACAAAAAAATAACCCCTGACAAGCAGGGCTTATTTTTTGTGCCTCTGGAGGGAATCGAACCCCCATCAACGGCTTAGAAGTCCGCTGTTCTATCCATTGAACTACAGAGGCAATACTTAAAGCACTTTCCCCTAGATTACTATTTTTTTAACAAATCAGCAATTAAAAGAAATAAATATAAGCAACAACGACTAAAATTATGAAAACTAAAATTAACGATATCGCATTAAAATATCGATACATTAAACGGCCGGCGGTTGGGCCGTATAGGTTCATAAAATAACCAACCATAAAAAATCTTAGTCCCCGACCTAACGTAGATGCAATTAATAAAATAAAAATATTAATTTGAAAAAAACCAGAAGCAATTGTAAACACTTTATACGGTATTGGCGTAAAGGCTGACAAAAAAACTGACCACCAAGCATTACTTTCAAACATTACTCCCACTCTAGTTAATTCAGAACTTAAATCATAAAAATTAATTAACCAATTACCAATGGTGTCAAAAAATATAAAGCCAATTAAATAACCAAAGAGTCCTCCAAGGACCGAAGCAACAGTGGTCACCAACGCATAATAACGCCAACGCTTTGGTGAAGACATTAAAATCCCCATTAAAACAACATCGGGCGGAATTAAGAAAAAAGAACTTTCAGTAAATGAAACAATCGCAAGTAGCCATGTCGCTTGCTTACCATCAGCTCGAGTAACCAACCAATTTCGAACCCCTTCTTTAGTTAAAGTTTTGGGCCAAACAAATCTAGACATAGCGATCTAAATAACTTTGTAAAATAATGGCCGCCGCCCGCGCGTCAGTCTCTTTATCTTTATCAATCAACCTAGTTGCTTCAATTGTTGAAAAAAATTCTGGTTGCCAAATTATTTCAACCGAAAATTGTTTTTTTAATTGATCAACAAACTTAAGAGCTTGAGCGTGGACTAAATTAAAACCACCAACATAATTTTTTGATTCACCAATCACTATTTTCGAGACTTTTTCCGCCAAGCAAATTTTAATTACCTTTCCCACTGCTCCACCGTCAGCTGGTATTACCTCTTGCGGAAAAGCAACAGTTTGAGACTCATTAGATAAAGCCAGGCCAATTCTTTTAGTACCATAATCAATACCAAGGATTTTCATAACCATAATATACCACAATCGTTTGATTTTTAGGTTATTTCTTGTATGATTACTTCATGGAACCAATTATGGAATTTTCCACTTTAGCGATTTGGCTCTTTTGGTCTATGATCTTTTTTACTGTCATTTGGTCTTTAACCTGGAAAGGTTTAGCCTTATGGCAAGCAGCTCGTCGTGACCAAAAAGTTTGGTACGTTGTTTTATTAGTTGTTAACACATTAGGTGTTTTAGAAATTATTTATTTATTGTTCTTTTCACGTCAAAACAAAAGACTTAGTGAAAAAGAAATGCCTCAAATAAAGCCTAACTTAGCCAACAACAACCAAACGCCAAGCAACCAAATTGAATCAAAAGTGGATCAAAATAACAGCAATTTTAATTAAGACCTTAAGTATTTAAAATACTTACTCAATCATATATAAAAATATGATTGTAAATCATATCACTTTTTAACTAAAGTGATAAAAAGGAGGGATGGCAGAGTGGTCGATCGCACCGGTCTTGAAAACCGGAGTGTCCGCAAGGGCACCGTGGGTTCGAATCCCACTCCCTCCGCCAATTTTCACTTTTGCCCGAAACGGCAGAATGTGGAGTGTCGCAAAGCGACACAGAATGCCAAGAACGCGCTACGCGCCAAGG
>Ga0075122_10000370_pt1 | contig 36585 bp, 32 predicted proteins | sample AntAceMetag02UKB_FD_69790 | JGI IMG/M metagenome (GOLD analysis project Ga0075122, IMG submission 69790) | Saline lake microbial communities from Ace Lake, Antarctica - Antarctic Ace Lake Metagenome 02UKB | ecosystem: Environmental > Aquatic > Non-marine Saline and Alkaline > Saline | place... | reverse complement strand
AGCCGCAGATTTACGACATATCAAGTCCATTATTAAGAAACAGAAATCAAATATTCCAGTCATCGCAAAAATCGAAAAACCTGAAGCCATTCAAAATATCGATGAAATTATTGAAGCTGCAGACGGAATTATGGTTGCCAGAGGAGATCTTGGTGTCGAACTCAGGCCCGAATTGGTCCCGAATATCCAAAAACAGATTATCATCAAATCAATGATCGCCAATAAACTGGTTATCACTGCCACCCAGATGCTGGAAACAATGTGTACAAACGCTATCCCAACACGTGCCGAGGCCTCGGATGTGGCCAACGCAATCTTTGATGGTACGGATGCGGTCATGCTGTCTGGTGAGACTGCATTAGGAAAATATCCAGTCAAAGCTGTACAGATGATGAAGCGCATCGCCACTCAAGCAGAAAACTCCCCATTTATAAAATATAATATTCAATATGAAAAAGACGAAAAGAATCTGGTCGCCCATGCAGTATCTCAGTCAGCAGTGAACATACACCATGAAGTAAATGCCAAAGCGATTTTTTCTTTTTCTGTCTCTGGTAAAACCTCCAAGTTGATTTCCAAACAACGACCCGCCAGCCCGATCTACGCTTTTTCTCCTTCCAAGTCAATTTACAACCGCATGTCACTCGTCTGGGGGATCATACCCATTCTGATCACCCCGATCCACGACGCAGTGAAATTAATTACTGAGGGAGAAAAGGTCGTTCTGGCAAAAAAATACGTGAAGAAAAATGATCTGGTGATTATCGTCACCGGCCTGGCTCTGACCAAGGGTTCGACCAACTTGATCAAACTGCATACCATCGGTCGAATCGATTGAATAGGTTGAAGTAGGTTGTTGCGGCCTTAAAAACTCGCTGACCAATCAACTATTGTGTCAGAGAAACGCGTCATTTTAAGAAAGAGGTCGATGAGCAACAATGGATATTTATTCCGGCAGGATAAATTATCAGACTACCTGCTCGAATTGCAGCTCTGTGTGGATAATCAGATAAGGGATAATACAAATTCGTACATGATCAACACTGAGGTGCATTCTTCAGATCGCCATATAAGAACTGTAAGATTGAAACAGCTGCAAGCGAGGCAGTCTCTGAGCGGAGAATTCTCGGCCCTAGATGCACTCTCTGAAAAACCTTTTCCGGTAACTCTCCAAGTTCCCATCCACCTTCCGGTCCCACAATTAAATTAATTTCTTTGCCATTGATGTCGATGCTGTCCATGGGGAAAGTCTCTCCTGATGATTCCAGGCAAAAAGTTGGAATAGTTTCTATTGACGATTCTTCTGAAACTTGATGAAATTTCGATAAGTCAGATATAAATATAATGTCAGGAGGAGTGACACGCCCTGATTGTTTGCAGGCTTCAACAGCGATCCGACACCAACGCTGCCTCTTTTTCTCCAGACCTGTCTTTGTATGCAAGCGCTGAGAATATCGACTCTGAAAAAAACAGATACTGTAAACACCCAATTCAGTGCATTTTTGAATAATTGTATCCAGGGCCTTTTCTTTTACCAGGGCTTGGTACAGATGAATGTGCAACGGAGATTCCCAAGGAGTCAGCAGACTATTTAAGGGAAGTAAGGTCAGGCTTTTATGAGTCATTTGCTCTACACGCGCTTCATATCTCAACGCGTTCTGGTCCTGAATCTGGATGACCTCACCGATTTGAATCCTGCGGGCATTCAGAATATGGCTAGCTTCATCACCCTTGACGACAAAACATAATCCGTTTTGAATGACACCTGAAAATAAGAAATATGGCACAGTGACTCTCTGATTGTTCTGAATAAATACCAATAGTTGCCTGGAGAGTGCTTACCATACCCCCTCTGTACTTTCCAAAAGAGGCGCAAACGGATAATAAACCTCTCGACAACAGTTCAAATTGAAAACAGACGTTAACAATGTCGAAAAGAGAAAACGATCTCACATTTTCTTTTCTCTATCAAGGAAATTTCATTGGTCACCCACTTGGTACGCCCTAAAATATGGTTTAAGGCGGGATTCTTTCCAGAGGCACTTAGCAGGATATTGAAACATTCTCTGAGCACCATTTTAAAATGAACATCCCAAGGTAACACCCTTTGTAACCAACCCTAACTGGAGCAAAAAATGGCTAACAAACTTTCTCAACTCAGGCAAATGACTGTTGTTGTCGCAGATACAGGCGATATAAATACTATTAAACAGTACTCGCCGGAGGATGCCACAACCAATCCGTCATTATTGTTCAAAGCAGCCCAAATGCCTGAATACCAGCACCTTGTCAAAAATGCGATTCAGTGGGGAAAAGGGCAGAGTGGTGATGCTACCATGCAGCTGGATCATACACTGGATAAACTGGCAGTTAACTTTGGCAAAGAGATTCTGGAGATCATCCCGGGTCGCGTATCTACAGAAGTCGATGCCCGCATCTCATTCGATACAGAAAAAACGATCACAAGGGCCAGGCAATTGATCTCTTTATATGAATCTGAAGGGATACCCAAAAACAGGGTTCTAATAAAAATCGCTGCCACTTGGGAAGGCATCAGGGCTGCTGAAATCCTTGAAAAAGAAGGGATTAATTGTAACCTCACGTTGTTGTTTGGGTTTTGTCAGGCGGTCGCATGCGCTGAGGCTGGCGCTTTTCTGATTTCACCATTTGTAGGTCGTATTCTGGACTGGTATAAAAAGCAAGAAGGCATAGAATATACTGCCGAAACTGACCCTGGCGTCTTATCTGTCAAACGAATCTATCAGTACTATAAAAAATTCGGCTACAAAACCATCGTTATGGGAGCAAGCTTCAGAAATACCGGCGAAATTGAGCAGCTGGCAGGGTGTGACCGATTGACCATTGGCCCCAACTTCCTGGACGATTTACAGAAAGATGCGAGCGCATTGACGCAGCAATTAAGTGTCAACATGCCGCTTCCTGAGGAATTGGAAAAGATCAGGCTGGACGAAAAGACATTTCGCTGGCAGCTGAACGAAGATGCCATGGCCACTGAAAAACTGGCTGAAGGAATTCGAAATTTCAGCAAAGATCTTATTTTACTGGAAAAATATGTTTCTCAGGTCTAATTCATACTCGCTCCTGAATTGAACAACCACCCAACTGAAAACCATCAGACAATAATAATTTACTTTGAACCATCATAGTCAGACTAGAATACACTCACTGCCAAATGGCATGCAGATTTGCGCCCTTTCATATCCCGGTGTCAAAACAGTTAATCTCCGTGGCATCGTCTCGGTAGGGTCTGCTTTTGAGACAAAGGCAAACAGTGGCATTTCACATTTCCTTGAGCACATGATGTTCCGTGGCAATAGGCAGTTGGGCAGCAGCAACCAGCTGAATCTTAAAATGGAAGAGATGGGCGGGGATCTAAATGCCGTGACATCATTCGACTTCACCGAGTATTGGTTGGACTATCATCTCGATTATTTCGAATTGGGGCTGAAACGTTTCTGCCATTTTATGCAGGAGCCGTTGTTCGAAGACCTTGAGATAGAACGTTCAATTATCCTTGAGGAGTTAAAGTCAGATTTTAATGAGAATAATCAGCTGATTGATGTGGATGCTATTTGTGCAGCCGAACTCTGGACAGATCATAGCCTCGGACTTTCGGTTTCGGGTACACGAACTTCAATCGACAGCATTACGCGGGACGATCTGATTAAATGGTATCGAGCTTATTATCAGCCGGGTAATATCTTGATCGGTGTGTCAGGAGATATTGATCCGGATAAGACGATTCAGCTTTTTTCGGAATTCTTTTCACAAAAATCTGTTTCAAAGCGGCAAACCTATCCTCCCGTCGACCAAACAACAGTGGATAATCAGATACTACTGGTCGAAGATAAGGATAATCAATATAACCTGCAGTGGTCCTTCCCTTATTATCCAATGACTGCCGACCTGCGGGTTGAATATCAACTGATACGGCGCATACTCAACGATGGTTCCAGCAGTCGTCTACAGCGATTGATCCGCGAAGAGAAGGGATTGGTGTATGAAATATCAGCAGAAATACTCTACTTTGACAATGGTGCTACATTGTCAATTAGCTCACAGATTGGTCAGGACCGGCTGCCTGAGCTAATGGTAGTCCTCATCGATCTGATCAGGGACCTGATTGAAAATGGGATTACCCGTGAGGAACTGAATCTGGCGAAGAGAAGATATCGCATCGCACTGGACTGCAATCAAGATTCCGCCCAAGGTGTTCTTTATGAAACGATGGCCCCTCTGATCTATCCGCAGCTGTTTTCTTATCAAAAAGTATTAGAAAAGCTCAGTGAAATTCGATTAAGTGAGATCAATACAACCCTATGTTCACTTTTGCAGCAGGACCAAACCTGTTTTGCAATGGTCGGTCCTTCTCCAGAAAGCCACCGGGAAAGGCTTGAACAACTGCTTGACCCCTGGGTACGAAAATAGAAGCAGCTTCCAAGAGACTCAAGTTTTTAAAAGGGGCAAGAACTTCTCGAAAAATGTTGGAAACGTCTTGCTAACACAATCGGGATTCCGAATACCGACATCTGGGATTCTCAACCCGGCCAGTGAGAGGGACATAGCCATTCGATGATCGTCCCAGGTATCAAGATCTGATCCCCGGAAGGTTGAGCCGCCTATAACGCTGATCCCTGTCTCAGTTTCAACCACTGTCGCACCCAGCTTGCGCAGTTCCGTTGTTAAGGCGTGAATGCGGTCACACTCTTTAATTCTCATGTTGCCCACGTTTAGAATCTTCGTGGTTCCTTCGGCAAAGAGTGCAATGACTGCCAAAGTGGGGGCAACATCGCTCATGGTATTCATATCGACTTCCACTGCTCGCAGTGGTTTTCCTGTAACGGTGACACCATCATCTTCCCATCTCACTTCGCATCCCATCTGTTCCAGTATCCCCAATAATCCAAGATCTCCCTGGGAACTATCCGGTTTTATTCCGCTCACCTTTATCGTTCCGCCTGTGATGGCGGCCAGCCCGAAAAAGTAAGACGCCGATGAAGCATCTCCTTCAATGCAATAGCGTTGCGCAATATATCTTTGTCCCGGCTCAATTGTCAGTCGGCTGTCAGACAACCAATCACACCGCACCCCAAAAGATTTCATCATCTCGATCGTCAACTCAACATAACTTCTTGAGACCAGACTGCCTGTAATCTCAATTGTCGTTCGCTTTTCGGCGTAGGGTGCGGCAAGAATGATCGCGCTAATATATTGAGAGCTTTTTTCACCAGGAATACGGACTACACCACCAGATAGTCCTCTGGCCGAAACAGTCACAGGAGGGCAGCCATTTGCCTTGGTGTCCTTCACAGAACCGCCTAAATCGTTCAATGCACCAATTAAATCAAGAATGGGACGTTGACGCATGCGGTCATTGCCATCAAGAACATAAGTCCCTTTTCCTAAAGTCAATGCGGCTGTTAAAAACCTGGCTGCAGTACCTGCGTTCTCCACATAAATCGGCATTGAGCAAGGTAAAAGTCTGCCATCACACCCCGTAATTTCAAGAAAATCCCCATTGTGTCTGAACTCAGAACCCAGATTTTTCCAAGCCGCCATCATAAAACGGGTATCATCTGAATAGAGCATCCCGTCAAGGCAACTAACACCTTTTGCAAGAGACGCAATTAAAATCGCCCGATTGGTAATACTCTTCGAGCCGGGGATACGAATACTTCCATCTACAGGCTTAGAACACGGGATCTGTACACTAGCAGCTAGTTCCATTTTACAGTAAATTCTTGTCAGTTGAATTGGTAAATTTCATGGTTAACTCGGTGGAAAAGGCAGACTAATTCAGGCAGGCGCTTTAGGTCTCTTGACTATTCAATCTCGAACGATGGGTTTGCCCTGGCGTTTTGATAGGCTTCAAGATCCAGATCAGGGCTTTTTTTGTATCAAGGTATCAACATGGCCGAAGACGACTTCATCTCCGATAGCCAATTGGCTTTTGGTAAATTGGAGATGGGTGTGTCCCAGAACCAGTTTCTTGGTTTTATCCTTGGCAAAGTCTTTGGCATCGCCATGTATTGACGGGCCACCGACGTCTATTTTCTTGAGATCCAGGGGAATTCCAAAATCAGCTTTAATCGCCTCAAAATACTTCTTTGAAATCCCACCGCTGCTATTTTCATTGGCAATCATGGTTTTCAACCAACTCAGTGCAGCAATATCACTGTAATGTCCATAACTATAATATCGTTTTTTACCCTTCACTCGAAATATGAATATGGTCGTATCCACCGGATGAGCCGTCGGTATTGGCTTGACTTCCATGCCAAACTGTTTATTCCAGGCATTCCTTTTCAGATCAAAAAAGTTAAAATAGCTGTTAATCTTCTTTTCTGTAACTGAAAGTAAGGCAGCAAGTTTCTTAACAACTGTCGCGCGAATGACGGGTGTTGCATAGATCGTTAACGGGTTTTTCTCATCAATCAAGTCGTACAATCCGGCAAAATGATCGTCGTGTACATGGGTGATAAAAATGCCAGATAGTTGATCCCCAGAAAGTCCAACCGCCTTTAGAATTTTTAAGATATAAGGCCCCGCATCAATCAGGAAAAAACGATCGTTAAACCGGATAACACTGCTGAGACTCGGTTTGCTGGGATTCCAGCCGTCACCTTCTCCTGTATGAATTACGGAGAAATAGTCATTAGGAATGGTTACCTGCGGAAGAACAAAAGAGGGCTGATAATGACGATATTTTTTTAGATTTAGATCGACCTGTACTGATTTATCCTTGTAGGAAAATGTGAAAACGTTATGTTTTACACGCCTGACATGAACCCCCGGACGAAGTTCGACTTTTTTACGATCGAGATAAATAGCATCTACTAAATCCCTGGTGTGCAGGAAATTGTTTTGAGCAAATCGAAGTTTCATCGCGATGTTTTCTTTAGTAAATGTGTTTGTTTCACCACAATCAGAAAACTCCTTTTCACTTGTCAATCCATAATTCCCACGATAAATATAATCCATTTGTGCATCCACCTGCCCTTTTTTTCCGATCATCAAAGGCTTGGGCTTTTTGAAATTCGGATGGTTGGGAATAATCATACCCTGGGTATAGAACATGTGGTAAGCAACAAATTCCGAAACATTGGACAAATTTCCGTTCTGAACTAAATCATCAGAAAGTAAGATCGCATTAGGTCCGGACTCGAATTCAATTCCATCTTCACTGACAACCGGCAGCAGCCCTTTGCTCGTCAAGTGCTTAATGGCATCAGGTGGGCAACCGCACAATATTCTCAAATCGACTTCAGGAATATTTATCCAATAAACGCCTTCCAGTACCTTTCTTTTAATTATTGATACCATTTAGGATTCTATCTGCTTTATTTTTGTCTATTGTCTCAAACCCACACAAAACAGTCATTAAGAAACTATTACTGAATGTGTATCTTTAATGATTATTCTGTTACTTGCGTTTTCTTATCAGTTCCAAGATGAATATAATAGAAACAGAGGTTTCCTTGAAGTTACGTTTGCCTTTACCTTTAGCCCATCATGATCTTCTATCATTTACAGATCTTCCTTCAAATGTGCATCGATTTTGTCGTTAATAGCAAAGGTCGTTTGTTTATATAGTTTAACGTCCTTGTTGCGCGCCCACTGGAAAAACATGTCTATCACATACTGAAACATCGGATCACTATGACCACCCTCTGCAAGCTTTGACGTCGCTTGAGCAAAATTCATCAAATTATGAAATTCTTCATGCTTTAAGCCGACCAACCCTGAAATTTGAGCCAGAAACAACCTCTCCGGTTCTAGTATAATTCCGTCGGCTATTGCCATAGCTATCAAGTCCAAAATGAAGCTGTACTGTAAATTCTTTTCTTTGAGTTCATTGAAAACCACTTCAATTTGCTGCTCCGAGAATGTCTGATCTGAAAAAATCTGTTCCTGATGCTTTTCAGACATCTCAAATCTGATAGACATTTTTTTCAGCAGCGCAATCTCCTCGTCATCTAATTGCCCATCGATTCTGGCCATATAGCCGACAAGAGACAGATACTTCAAGCGCGTTTTCATACTGGTACGGCAAATGTCCGGTAATCTCATACTTGCTTCAAGGAAAATAGTTGATGGGAATAAAACAGTGTGAAAACAAAAATCTACTTAGTCTTAGTCTTAATTTCAATCTTAGTCTTTTCAGACCCACGACTGTTTTTTCTACTACTATAAATACTGTAAAGATGCTATCAAATTCTAGACAGATGATCAAAAGATAAGTCGCTCAGATACTGATTTATATGTACATTTTACTGTTATATCAGTTAGTTGAAGTACAATATTTTGTATCTTAAACTGATTTTTCCCTTTAGACTGACATCCTCGATAATACGTAATTTTACCTTACTAGCGGCTTCATGGGGAAATTTCCTGAAATGATCCCAGAAAGCGTCTACTTTGAAAGGTTTAGGCAGCATCATCTTGATTTCTACATAATTTATACGTGAAAATCAACCTTTTTCAGGTTATAATCGGCTATATCAGTGATTTTAGCCTAATTTAGCCGCATAATTATCTGCTGCTCAAAATGAAAATTACGCCTAGGCTTAAAAGCTTTTCCCGATTCTTCGCATTCAGCAAGGGGTGTTGGAGAGTATTTATGTGGAGCAGACCTTCCCCGGGACCGGAAGCATCACCTCCTGGGAAATATAACCTCACAACTAATTGAAAGGACGAATAGTCAAATGAAATTGACACTGAAGACACTAGCGGAAAAGCTGGGACTAACCTATTCTGGAAAAGCTGATATCAGCCTGGATCATATTTGTGCCATTGAAAATCTGGATGACGGGGGAGTCGCTTTTGTCAATAGTCCACAAGAATTGAGTGATCTACCGACACCCACCGGTGTTTTTGATTCTCGTCAGAAGAGTATCGAGAATATCTCCGTCCAGATGGACGCAGCTATCATCGTTTCCCAAAAAATCGATTCCCCATCTCTCAACCTGATTTATTCAGATGATCCGCTGAAAGATCATATCGAGGCAACCAGACTACTTTATGATCCTCCGGATCAAAGCGGTGCGATCCACCCCGATGCATCAATTGGGAAAAGCGTTCTGATCGGTAAGCATGTAACTATTGATGCCCGTGCTGTGATTTACGATCACGTCACTATCGGAGATCATACGATTATTCGGGCGGGGGTTGTTGTCATGGAAAACAGTTCCATCGGTAAAAACAACATTCTTTATCCAAATGTAACCATCCGAGAAAACTGCCATATTGGCAATCAGGTCATCATCCACCCGGGGGCAGTAATTGGCGCCGACGGATTTGGCTATTATCAAAGGGAAGGAATTAACCTGAAAATCCCGCAGATAGGGGGGGTGATCCTTGGGGATGATGTTGAAATTGGTGCCGGCACAACCATTGACCGATCTCGATTTAACAAAACCATTATCGGCAAGGGATGTAAACTCGACAACCTGATTCACATTGCTCACAATGTTGAGCTGGGAGATCACTCATTGATTGCAGCTCAGTCTGGTATTGCAGGCAGTGTCAAAACAGGTCATCACTTAATGATGGGGGGACAATCCGGTATCCGTGACAATCTCAAAATCGGCGATGGGGTAACTCTATTCGCCAGAACGCTGATAACATCAAAAACAAACGACCACGAAGTTGTCGCTGGGATGCCTTCGCGGCCTATCAAAATCTGGCGGCAAATTCAGGCCTTAATTAACAGCCTCGACAACCTGTTTGAACGGGTTAAACAGCTGGAAAAGAAATTCAGGCACGTTGAATAACGAGCCGTCAACCAGAGAATAGGTCTATTATCTGGGGTTCGTCCAATGCCAATGCTTTCGAAATCTGTAAACCGTATGCATAAAGGAGTAAATCACTTTCACGATCAGCCAGATCATCAGAATTCTAAAATAGAATTGACTGATTTCGGCACTAAGCCAACCTCCCAGATCCACAGCCGATACCAGAACGACAGAGACGATCGATAGCATATCAGGGTAATCGTGTCGTTCAGACGAAAGATAGCTTCTCATCACTCGGGCAATATAATCTCCACTGAATAACATTAGCACAAACCAGGAAAGTAACAATTCGATAGAATGATGCCACATTAAAAAGGCATAGCAAATACAACACGCAACAAACACAGCAAACTGCTTTGGAATTCGACCGATGCGCACAATGATATCAACCACTGTTCCCAGATAACCCAGACCAAGTCCAATTAAAACAATCCAGAATACCGGATAGCCCCAACACAATTTCGCCTGCCAGAATTCTCTAAGTGGCGGAATCACCCAGGAAATAAAGAAAAAAGTGATAAATAACACCCCCTCCAACGTCCCCAGATAGCCAAAAATCAGCTCTTTACGCTCCAGTTCCTCAACCATGGTCGCCGCAAACGCAACGCAATTCAAAACCATCAACACAAGGAAAACCTCACTTGGAACAGGTCCCAGAAAAACAATGATCGTCAATAAAACGATGGCTCCATTGTACACATCCAAGTAGTGGTCTAGAAATTCACCCAAAGGGGAACTAGTACCGCTTTCTTTTGCCTGCATACCGTCGAGGTGATCCCCTAAAAGATAATTGTGCAGGCAAAAGGCAAATACCAGGGCATGCAGCGGCGATCCAGGTTTTTCGAATAAAATAACAACCACAGCCATGGCCACTACAAAACCAGTAGAGATGATCGTAATCGCATTAGCAGTCATCCATCCCGGTACTAAACGAAAATATGTGGCAACATAGAACTTTTTGTAAAACGGCAGCAGGATGGATTTATCAATGCAATTATAGCGATATGGTTCAGTCATGTCAGTAGATTGAGTCAAGTGAGAATTTAATGATTTGATCCCCTAAAATAGTTGAGATTTTTTCAGGACAATTCTGGCATAACTCAGCGGCGTTTGCTGATAGAGCTCACTTTTAATCTGGGGAAAAGCTCGCTGCCCGCGTTTCTTCCGCATAATTCTTCTATAAAGCTCGCTTTCTCGCATTTTTCCCCACGTTTTCACCTTGCACAAGTCCATCACTAGTTTCTTATCATCCACTGGTCGACTAAAATAGGCATACCGTTTCTGGATGAATTTATATAATGCATTTTGTGTATTAGAAGGCCTATTCCAGTCAATTCTAGTTGAATAAGGATAATAGAACGAAAGATCGCCGTCCGAAACCAGATTGCTTCCAATCCTGATGTTCAACTCTCGTTGAATAGCAGCTCTGTACGTTGACATTTCGCCTGCTACATTTTCTGCAATGAAAAACATCATTTCATTCGCATGCCCCAACAGATGGCTCTGATAGCGAGGCTGCAGATAAGTATGAATAATCAGTTCCAATGTCCTTTGACGGTCCAGGATGGAAGTGGGCATCCCGCTTAAAACGTCTATCAATCGTCCTCGGTTTACTTCCCATGCTTCCCCTTTCTTAATATAGATTTCAGGGAATCTCCGTCGCAGTTGCCGATAGCTCTGGATCCGTTCAATAAGATGGTTGACATTAATCTGCCACAAACCGAAGGTTTGTGGCTCATATTGTATCTGATCAGCAAACTGTTCAATTTTGAAAAACCATTGACCAAACCGTGTCAACTTCTGGTTTTCCTCAAGTAGTTGGTTGAGAAACTGTCTTACTTTCAGGGTCCATAAATAGAAATCATATTCTCGAATGTGACGATTTTTCGGATTGGTGATTCTCTCCAACTCTGCGACGAGTTGTAATTTCTCTTGGTTAAGTGCTGCGGAAAAAAACAGTTCTGAGACAGTTTCACCAAATGCGTTTTCAATATTCTCAAGTATACGATCAAATTTTTTCTTCAGATCATCTTTTTTTCGTTTATTTAGACGGGGATTCCAGCTCACACTTGACTCCTGTGCACTGATAGCGAATAACACCCGCAACCCATCTGGTGAAGGATAGAAACCCGTCCGCTGCATGGCTCTGAAGAAGTTTCTTTTCGTCTTTTCAGGAATGAGTTTGCTGGAGAACGTACTGTGATACAGACGATTTACTCCGACAAACCCCAACTCCGATTTTTGATTCCCTGGTATGACCTCTCTTTGAGTAAAACCGAAAGGCTTGCACGTCTGATGCAGTAGTTCCCAATGTCTGACCGTTGCGGCTTGACCTTTCTGCCCTGATAACTGCAAGGTTATATCCGGAATCGCTCTTTGGTGTCGGTTATAATACGGGGGAGCCGTGCTCCGTAGTGCATCATCCAGGGTCTGGGATGATTGAGTCATCAGAAAAGCTTCATAGGCAGGACTATGGTAACCAGAGATAAGATTGATTTGCCAGCCGGGCAGCCGATTTTCAAAATTCAGTTTACAGTGGCGCCACATTGAATTCAGGACGGGCGTCAGCAGCGCATTTCCACTACGGACAAAATCAAGTGATTTACCATTTGGAAGTGATTCCCAAGTATGGGGATGGCTGAATAGAGCTTTCAGTTGCCGGCTGTTGTGTTCCAGAAACTCAATCCATTGTAATGCATATTGTTTTTGCTCGATTGAAATCTTCTTACGAGTGGCTGTGTCTTCAATCAACTCATTGAGCATTTTCCACGACAGCCGGTGATTCTTGGGATTTCCAGTCATTGCCTGAAATACTGGCTGACTCTGACGAAACAGCTTACGCAATCTGACTTGCTTCTTGACCAGGACTGGTTCTTTTTTCCCTGTATCTTTTTTAGGTTGTGTCTTTTGTTTTTCCTCTTGTTGGGGCTGCTGCTTTCGGGCAGGAACCCGTTTCTTTTTATTCAGAGTCTGGTTGGACCCGGAACTTTTTTTAGAGATTTTTCTTTTTTTAGTCTGTTGGATCTTGTCTTCTTGAAAGCGTTTGGATTTTGAGGCCTTGGCCTTGGCATTTCCAGACCTTCTTGAAATGGGCTTACTGGTAGATTTTTTCGATTTGATATTTCCTGGATCTCCAGAACGAATCTTTTCGTCACTGCAACCAACAATGATTACCAGAAAAACCAAGGCTGCCAACAGCTTTTTGACCAGTCCATGCCGCCTTGCTGAAAGAAATCGATCAGAAGTGTGGTAATCATAGTTGGTTTCAGACTTTCTATTGTTTCCGCAGTATTTTATTTTTTCTGAACAGACAAACGAAAATTCTAACATAAAAATGATTATAGGACTTTAATTCTATTGTGATTTTTCCTGAATCTATCCATCTTAGTTCGTGGAAATACCGGAATTGCTGAGTATCTAGCTTTTTTGACTCGGGCTCAAAGTGATGTTTTTAACGTTATCAGCCCTTATTTATTTCAGTCAAAAGGCAATCTAAAATAAATTTCATTCAGTTTAAATAGAAAAATCTAAAATTGTTTAAAAAACAGTTGACAAAGGATAATAAAGGATACATATGTTCAGTATGCTTGTGTGATTAAGATAAACACACAAACCGTATTGAGCTGGATTAACCGTAAAAAACGGCGCTATCTCAATATTCCAAAAATCTAAGCTTTGGATGAGAAGATGAAACTAACGAGACGTCAGCAGGAGATTCTGGAATTTATTAGAAAATATATCGATCAAAATCATTTTCCACCCAGTATCAGAGATATCGCATCACATTTCTCACTGGCTTCAGCAGGGGGGGTTCACAAACATTTGAACAATCTCAGGAAAAAGGGAGTATTGACGTTTGAAAACAATATCTCACGATCAATACACATTTTGTGTGATGCAGATAATTCAAAATCTGCAAAATCCAGACAGAAAACTGACATCCGGATTCTTGATCTGCCGCTGATGGGAAAAGTTGCCGCCGGACAACCCATACAGCACTTTTTAGAAAATGAAACAATCGAAATTCCCGAATCAATGATCCGCCATCCAGCAGAATCATATGTCTTGGAAGTACAAGGAGATTCTATGATTGAAGAATGTATCTGCGACGGAGATTATGTGATCGTTGAACATCGTAACCATGCTGATAACGGAGACACGGTGATCGCTATGATTAATCATGAAGAAGCAACAGTGAAGAAGTACTTCCATGAAGGCGATAAAATTCGATTGCAACCTGCTAACTTCTCCATGGATCCAATCTATATGGATCCCCAATCTGTCTCAATTCACGGACGGGTTGTCGGAGTGCTCAGACAATATCGGTAATCAACAAACGCTTGTGTGGGGCTGGGCGTAAAAAAAGCCCCGGACTAAATCATCGCCCGAGGCTTCAATATAGAGAAATCATATTTTATTTGTACGGGTAAGTGTCAGACAACAGATATATCTGGCGATCCGATTGAATATTCAACTTGCAAATTATTCAATATTTTCGAAGATGTGATCCCTGATTTCCTTCCAGATCTCATACAACGGTTTCTTCGGCAATTCTTTCCAGTCCAACAGCGCCTTTATGTAACTCTTAATTTTGCCCCTTGTCATCTGTCGCTGTTCCCATCCCAGATAAATCTCTTCTTCTGTGCTGGTCAGGGCCTTGCCATCCAGTTGCTTACGATAGAGAAATTTCAAAGCACTGTCCGGGAATTTGTGGACAAAATGGATGATAGCCGCATCTGAGATCGGACCGGATCCATAAACCACGTCATCCTCACCTTCTTTTACTGCTTCAAAAACTTCAGCATCCAGTGTCTCATCGAGAGTGACCGCATCAATTGCCGGTTCCTGGGCGTCTGCTTCCTCCGGTATAATTCTAACAGCCTTCGGTTCCTCTGCCTTCGCTTCGACTGGCGCCTGTTCAACCACAGCCGAGATACCGCTACTTTCTCTAACCGGACGTGCTACCGGCTCTGGTGCTGATGATACCTTGCTGACAGTCTTAGCATCCTCGGACGGGAGTACAATCATGAGAAAAAAGGAAACCGCTGAAAACAAGAAGGTCAAAGAGAAGATAAACCCTCTTTTGTTTTGAAGAAAGCTATAATGATTGGTAATATTCCGTACTGGCATGGTACCCTTTTGAATTAGGATATAACTGCTATCCATGCCACTAAAAAATGAAAAGGTACTGATCGACAAAACTCCAATCAGCAGCAATAATGCTACCATAAACGCAGTTGCCGAATTGAATCGTTTCATTGTTCTCTCCATAGGAAATTATAACAGATCTCGTTATTTCTCTTTCGGCAGGTCCAACGAATAACTTTAGCCAATTTGGATAAAAACAGAATAAATAGAAATTTCCCCATTTTTTCCAGTTCATGCACTCATTTATATTAAACTCTTTCTTGATGGTTTTATTTTTTAATGATATACATTTCAGAAATATAAATATCTTAATTAGTAAATTATGGTAAACAGGTATAAACCATGGTCGATGAAGATCTAGATTCCGAATTCGAAGAGATAACACTCCCTGCTAAGAAACGAAGCAAACTTAAACTACTGTTTATTATACTTATATTAGTATTAATTGGTATTTCAGCGCTCTTTGGACTTAAGAGTTTCGGTTATGTTGAACTACCGCCGTATATCAATATTCAGTTAGAAAAGGTAGAGCGTCTGATCACAAAATTTGCAGATATGGCACTCAGCAATGAAGAAGAAAAAGAACCTGTCGCTCCAATCTTTCCTCTTCCTGAGATGCCTCTCAAAAACGAGCAGGAAAAAGATTTTACAAAGAAACGCCCCCTGCAAATGACCGGAGACTATTTCATCAATGTCGGGTCTTGTTTGGATAAAAGATGTTTAGACGAATATAGTAAAAGATTTAAACAGCTGAAGTTACTTCTGATCACCAGAAATAACATACAAAATACGAAATATTACGAACTCATTTCTGAGTCTTCTTACGTGAAGAAAAGAGCAGAAGAGAAACTGCGATTATTGAACAAATACAATAAAACGAACGGATTCCCATATCTGGTCAGAGGGAAAAAGAACCACCTCAGGATATCATTCGGCCAGTTTCCACAGCAATCCAACGCCATGCGCATGAAATCTCATCTGGAACAACTATACCCCCAAATCAGGATACGATTCCTGATACGACCGAAAAAAGACCGCACTACAGTCACAAAACTATACGTTGGCCCATTCAATAAATTGACTGCTGAACAAACAAAGATTCGACTACAGAAAAATCCAGACTTTGATTGGATAAGTATCACAAAACAGCTCTAGAGATATCGTCTTGAGATGTGAGAAGAAACGAAGTAAAAGACGGCTTTAAAACATAGCAGAGTCGCTTGAAGAAAGAGATGTTGCTTGCCAGAAAAACACTCCGCATTATCAAAGGTTTCATTATGGTAAGACGTCATCAATAAATCGAATACCTACCACAATCTCCTGCATACAAATTCTTAACGCTGCTCAAAATTAATCAAGACTGTCCGGTTTTCATTCAAATTAGATTAAGAATGAGGATTTTTCTGATTTTTACCCCATTTTCTTCCACGATTTATCATTAATTTCAATTTTTCGTCCATTTTCAATCATTTCATAAATTTTTGATATTTTGTAAAAAATAAGCCACTCGCACCAAATGTCCTGATATCAATTAATAATGAGATAAATTAAATGATGGTATATTTTTAGCAGTTAAGCATAAACATAATCGATACAAGCTCTTCAACTAGGTAATTGATCAATGATAGAAAAAAGCATGAAACGGATTCTAATCATCGATAAACACGATCCAATCCGCCTGATCTTAAAGAATAAACTTGAAAAGGCCGGGTACCTTGTTGTTGAGAAATCAGAAGGGCAAAACGGTATCAACTACTACAGAAACAACCCCACCGATTTAGTAATTGCCGATATTTTCCTTCCTGAACTAGAAGGCTTGAAAACTATTATTCAGATAAAAAAAGAGTTTCCTGGTGCTCGCATAATTGCCAAGATTGAAAACCAAAAAGGCATCGGCTTCAAAAAATATAACCCGCTTCAATCTGCCAAATTTTTTGGAGCGCTACGAACCTTCTCTTCCCCCATCGATTTTCAAAAGTTGTTGGCGGTTGTGAAAGAGTTGACATCTCCCCAGGTCAGATACCGCCGCAATACCCGTTATAAAAAATTCAATGCCCGAGAGAATTCTAATTTTGGCATTTCCTATTCTGGAGAATAAACGATGAAGAAACTGCATACGGCAGAAAGTTCCAGCATTGATTTTGTTATAGATGATACAGGTGCCACTGGTGTTTTAAAGATCCGGGGAGCTTTAACAGAAAGCCAGGTCGAAAATGTGCGCCAGACGCTTGAAGATCCTCAGGCACAGATCAACCATTATAAATTAAATTTTGAAAATGTGACGGCTGTTGATTTAACGAGTATTCAGGCGCTGTATTTAACTTGCAAAACATTGAAGCGTTCAAACAAAACACTGGCAATGGACGGAATCTGCCCGGTCACGTTTACAAGTGCTGTTGAGAATATGGGCCTATCCAATCACAAGTGGCTCTGCTTTGGTCAGTGTGATGAGCTCTTATCAGGATATGTGTATTAAGGAATAACTGTCAAAAAACGGAGGTGTATAACGGCAAACGGATGAATTATTACCTGTCAGAAATTCAATTCAAACACGTTTGATGAGGATTAGGCTAATATCATCCTTTTGCAACTCCTTTGGAAAAGAATCCAAGAAGAAACCCATGATCTTTTCAACGATTTCAACAGAGGTCAGTTCGATAGATTGACAAACTAATTCAAACAAGACGTCTACATCAATCTTCCGCCCCCCCTCATTAATCATCTGCTCCATACGACTAGTAAATCCAAAGACCATTTCACCCGGATCCAGTCGAATAGATTCCTCACAAAAGAAGTCACTACTTTGACCCAAGAGGACCTGGACAAACGGTGATTTTCTGGGATTTAGAGTTTTATGGCTTTTTGGGTCGAATTTCATCAGAACCATCGATTCATGACCCAAATTGCTGTAGCTGACAGTTGATTCGTTGTTCTGAAAAAGAAAATAGTTCAACGTTAAATAGCGATTTGGATGAAAATCAGTTTGGAGCTCTTCGTTGAGAAACACCATCACTTTTTCCAAATCCGTCAGCATCGTAGGATGTTCTGAAAGTAACTCTCTCACCATTTCATTGTACATTACATCAGACATCCCTCTTCCGAGAGTATCAGATATTAAAAGAGCAGACGCTTGCTCGTTTATTGGTATTATTTCATGGCTTTCAGCCTTAATCTCATAGGCTGGGTAAACTGATGATGCGATGTCAAAATCTGAGACCCAATGAACCTCAGCCAGCGCGTTTGAAAGATTTTCAGGGATAACCGATTTCAGAGTTTGCTCCAGCCATGCATTCACATGCATAATTTGAATGTTGTAGTACGCCGTATTAATTTCGACGATCATACTTTTCATGTACTCAATATCAAAATTATTAAATGAGGCATATAACGGATCACGAAAAAAACAGAAGACGTGCTGATGTAAGGAGTGTCCCCGAAAAAAGGCAAAGTGTCCGCCGTTTAAGTCTTCTTGATGATCTACCAGTCCGGTGTAAAACTCATAAATTCGGCTACCAGGCAACACATCATTGAAAACAGCGATCTCTTGCGACCGTTCACTGAATATACTTTGCAAAAACTCGAATGAGGGGGAAGTGTCCAGAAAGTCAAGTCTGGGAGTTCCCATAAGCCGCTGGTTAAATTGATCGAATTTAAAATGATGAAAAAGTATGGCGCCTGATAGATAAATATTTGAGCATAACTGTTCAAGGGCGGTTTCAAGCAGCTTCGCTTCGTCCTTAAAATCAGAAATTCTATTGGAAAATTTTCTTAAAGCAACAGATCGCACTTTTGCCTGCCTCAATTGTGCTTCAATCCATTTTCTCTCTTCAATTTCATTGATCAGTTTTTGGTTTGACTGCTGAAGTTCGGTCGTTCGCACTTCAAGAGACTTCGTCCGTTCCCGTACTTTCTTTTCAAGGTCTTCCTTATATTCCCTGTTTTCTCGCAGCAGTTCTCTGCGTTCCAGCACTTTATAAATGGTATGTTCAACCACCGACATGTTGTAAATCGGTTTCATGACAAAATCCCAGGCTCCAAGTCTGGAAGCCTCTATGGCATACTCCACATCCCCAGCACCCGAAACGATGATGACGGGAGTCTCCTCTGAAGCTTTCCTGACTTCGACAAGCACTTCCAATCCATTCATCTCAGGCATGTCGATATCTACCAGAATCACATCCGGTTTCTTCTGAGCATAAACCTCCACCCCCTTCCGTCCGTTCTCTGCCTGAAAAACGGTAAAGTCGCTGTCTTCAAGATAAGCGACGATATTTTCTCGTACCGATTTTTCGTCATCAATTACGAGAATTTTACTTGTTTGTTGAATAGTCATTTTGATCGTTTATCGACCGAGGGGGTGACAGCAGGGACACACAGTGGCTAATCAAAAGGCATCGTCAATTTGTAGACGCCGTATTCCAGTTTCGCTTTGACAAGTCCTTCTTTTTCAAAAACTTTCATCATTCCATGGTTTGAAGAGAGCACATCAGCTGTAAATCCCTGCAAACCTCTTTCTTTTCCCAACCTGATCAACATTTGATATAGATAGCTGGCAATTCCTAATCCATTCACCTTTTCGTCCACAATAAATGCCACATCTGCCCACGGTCGCCGGGGCTCTTTAACAAACCTGGCTTCAGCGATAATGGTTCCCTGACCGGGCTCATATTTCAAACCTACAATAGACATGACCTGATTGTAGTCCACATTGACATATTCCTGCATTTTGGTATGGGGCATTGTTTTGATAGACGTGAAATATCGATAATAGACTGCCTCATCGGAAAATCTATAAAACAGATGGCGCATCTCTTCTTCATCCGAGGGTTTAATGGCACGAAACCGGACTTCAAGTCCTGTTTTAAACTCTTTTTTAGTGGTTATTTCTGATGGATAAAGACTCGCGTTTTCTAAGAAAATCTGATCTTGATAGAGAATTTTCGCACTCTTTGCTTCTTCGATCAGCATTTTACGGTCATCCGGGTGAGCGATTTCGATCAATGCCTGGGCCCGTTCCCTGAGAGTTCGACCGTTAAGATTGGCCACCCCATATTCGGTGGCTACCAGATTCACGGATTCTGGAAGGTTCATCTGGTTGGGCATGTGTTCAACATTCATCCGAATGTTAGACTCTCCGTTACGATTGCGACTGGGTAGTCCAAAAATGGTATACCCCCCTTTGGAAACGGATGCACCATTGACGACTGCGGTGGCTTGGGCCAAACCGGTGACTACACCTTTTCCGCCAACATGCAACGTGACACGACCTGCTAAATCGACCTTACGCGCTTGAGTAACCGCCACGAAATTGTTGTTTTTTCCGATCTGCAGCGGGTTAAACACCTTATCAATTCCCTGAAATTCAACCATTGGATTCCTGTCCAACCACTCCATTAATTCAGCTGAACCATATGCATATGAAGTAACCGACTGCCCCCGGTTTATCTCCTTGCGGCGATTGCTGACAGCTCCGCTTTTTATCAGATTCATCATGTTGTCACTGAAAAAGGGGGTATGAACACCCAGATCCCTTTTCTTCATCAAGTGCACACTCAAATGCTCAAATAGCGTTCCGATGGAAAACGCAATGCAACTGCCATCTTCAATAATACCCGCCACATTTTCCGCGACTTTGTCAAAAACATCATCCATTGGCCACGGTTCAGTATAAATAGGCGGTTCCGTCGATTTGACCAGGTAATCAAATTCAGAAACAGGAACAAAGGTATCACCGAAGGTGCGCGGAATCTGGGTGTTGATCTCTCCAACAACCAGTGAAGCCTGTTCCATTGCCAAGCGCGCAACATCCACGGCTAAACCAAGACTGCAGTACCCAGCTTCATTGGGAGGAGTGATTTGCACAAATGCCACATCAATCGGTAGTTGTCTTGACTCAATCAGGCGGGGAATATTGTCAAATCGACTCGGGATAAGATCGACTCTTCCGGCCGTACTCTCTTCGTTGGCAATCCAACCGGAGAAAAATGTTTTCAACCGATATTTCTGATATCGCTCTTCTTTTTGAGAAATGGCGTCACCCACGCTCACGAGTTGAATCAACTGCAGATCTTGAAGATTATATGATTCTGATGATATCAGTTTCTTAACTAAGGTTCTGGGCTCCGCAGGGCCTGTCCCCACAAAGATACTCATCCCAGGCCGAATCTTATCCATCACCAAATCTGGAGCGACTACTGTGTCTTCCCAACCTTTACTGTCTAATTCATTCGTCATTATTTATGATTCCAATTTAGTTTTAGCACGAAACTGCCTAGCAATGTGGAGCTGGCATTAATCTAACGATGGAGTGATACGAACTGGAATTCGTCTGATCCTCAAGCGGGGATCAAACACAGAGCCACAATCCCAGACTAAAATCTAGAGATATTCTATCTACTTACCAACCATAGCCATCCCGTATGAACGTCTTTCTATTTGACCGTCACGACGGGACAATTTGACTCAAGTATAACATGTTGGGCCGTGGAGCCAAAGACCAATTTTCCAACCTTTGAAGTTTTCTTAATACCGATAATAATCTCGTTGATATCATTTTCATTTGCAAATTGAAGGATGTCTTCTCCAGATGTCAAACCGCGTACGAGTAAATGAGTATTACAGGAAATTCCATTTTTCTCCAGAACACTCTGAGCATATTTTAGCCCGCTATCCGCTCTTTTATTATCATCAATATTATCCTTGGTACCACCAATCATAGATGTAATTACAAAGGCGGTTGCATTTAATGCTTTTGCATGTTGTACGGCTAGCTTCAAAGCCGCCTGTGATGCTTCTGTTTCATCATAACAAACCAATATATTCATAACCATACTCCTTGAGTTTTAGTGTATCTTGGACCTAATAAAATGCGTTCAGTCTCTCTTAAAGTTTCGTAAAATTAGCCATATATGTCAAGCGGAAACTGATATTTGAAAGGCTGGATTAGTTAGAGAAAATCTCTATATTCGAAAAATAGTTCCCTGACGATTATGGAGAATAACCTCATCAGATTAAAATTCCTGCGTAGGATCACAGCGGGGTCTCTTCTTCAGCATTGAATTCCTTATTTTCAAACTGATCATACACGGTAAAAATTCGACCATACTGTATCCTGCCATGTTAGATGTTGTTACGCTACGATCAACCAGAAATCTATCCCAACAAACCCAGCTATAGTGTTAGCAATTTGCATATTTTTGAGATATTATGTAATGATAAAACCTCGTTTTTCCATAAATCAAACTCTGTTTCTGACAGAGTTATTCAAAGACAATCGGTCTCAACGGCCATGGGAGTGCATTTTACTATTGTTTAATCACGTTTTAAATGCTAGAGGTATGGACGCGGGACCCTAATGGATCACACTAAACCAGAAACGGATAGAATTCAACGAATTTTCTGTTTGTTAGCCGGTTATTTATTCATCACGTATGATTCAGGCTGGAAATATGCATATATTCAGCCTTGAAATAGCACCTCGAAAGTCTTTTCTGTATTTCTGAGACGATAACATCGAACACGACTCTTACTATCGACTAAATCAAAATGTTGGATATTCTAACTTCCACCAAAACGATTGAAGACCAGACACCCGCTGAAAAGCTCTACATATTGAAAATGTTGGCCCAGCAGATTCTTGGCGCCAAATGGGTATATTACCGTAAAATAAAGCATGCCGGAGAAGGCTTTAAACTGTTCCGGGAAAAATCCCTGATGGAGCAGATGAAAGCGACTCAGGCAGCCTTGAAATTTACCTCCAAGCACGCAAAGAAAATTTATCGCAACACATACAAAAACACACTGAACGATATTAAGAAGTTTACCGTTTTTAAAACTCAGGATTTCCCTGAGCTGCCTGAAGTGCCAATGGGAGAAGACCCACCCGCTTTGGAAAATGAACACGACGAAGTTATTCTCACCTGGACGCCAATCAAATTTCTTCTTCCGGCAAGAACAATCCGTGAAAAAGGCATTGCAACCCAGCCACACAGTGAAGGTTTGGTGGCAAAACTATTTTTCAAACTGGTGGGTTACTACGCAGCAACAGAAAACTGGGAAAAAGAGAAACTGACAATATATTTGAGAAAACTGGATCAGAATTCGTTAAAATCGGAAGTCACAGCTGCACTGGCGCCGCTGAAAGATGATCTGCTGAAATTCAGTGAGCTTTATGTACCGTTTAAATTTGGAAAGGCTTCCATCTCAAAAGACAAAACCTCAGATGCCAACGCCTTTGAAGATGACCTCGGGGAAGGGTTTGAAGACCAACTTCGGACCCTTTACTGGTACCATTTCATTTACTGGGGAATGGAACTGTTTTTATTGAAATACTACCTTACACTTGTGTCATCTACCACCTCCACAATTGCCATCCGGATGCTCTCTCAAATCTTTAAACCGGCAATATTCAAAGCTATTGAAAATCACATCATTTTTGAGACCTCCCTTGAAACAGAAGCGTCCAAAAAACAGTTTCGCAGACCATACCAGGAATATCGAAGGAAAAGACAGAACGAGCCCGCAAAGAAGAAAGTTAAAACCAAAAACGGCATCTTTGTTACCTATCCATATAATCTCACCATGCTGGAAAAGAGAGAATTTAGCACAGAGATAAACGCCAAATTGGAAGAAGATTCGGAGTGGGGTGAATTCGTTGATTTTGAGCTTTTAGATGCTCAGGCATTTATACTGGAAAAAGGGAACCTGAAAACGGAATCGGTCACCCATGATGTGATCGAATATGCCATCATGCATATCATCAATCTACTGGTGAGTTGCACTCAGTATAAAAGAAAAGCCCGTCATAAGACACTCGATCTATTCAAGGAACGTGTAGAGGCAGATAGAGATCTGACCCAAAAAAGAATTGAAGAGATGCGAAGACAGGGTGACAAATACATCAGAGGACTTGAACGAAAGGTGACGAAATTGCGACGTATGAAGCAAAAAGATTCGGCGGAAGTTTACCGCAAGGATATTGAGACCTATCGAAAAAGACTCGAAGATAAATGTGCCAGCATTATCGAGATGGCTCAACAGGAAACAAGAATCCAAAAACGGCGCATTCAAACAATGTTTCAGGAAATTTCACAGGAAAAAGACATCAGTGAAGGAATTTCTGCCAAATACCTCTTGGATTTAATGGTGAGTGTTTCGCCCCGCAGAGAATTTTTGAGGGAATTTATCAAACATACGGCGGAAAAAATTCAAACAGAATACGAGCCAGACCTGGAGCCTTTTTATCAGAATATGTTTTATATCTTGGAACCGTCTATTCAAGAAAAGGTGATTCTAATTCAGTCCTTAGAAAAAACCGGGGCAGAGGGGTCTGTTAAACTCTCATTGACTGATGAAGAGAAAGAAGAGAATCAAAAAATTATCAGCCTTCTGAAGATGAAGATTAAAAAAACCATGCCTGACATCTTCCAGTGCAAAGTGGTTTTTATTACGACGCTGATCCCAATAGATAATCTATTTAAGCTCAGTGTAAATAACCAAAGTCTTCAAGCACTGTTAAAACTGAAGGTGACCTCCACAAGAAGTTCAAAGCCGATCACACTAAAAGAAAATATTGTCAAGGTCTTGATGGTACTGAACCTGGTTTCCAACCCGGTACCCAAGAACAACATCATTCAGGCGGACCGGGAGCATATGAAGGATCCACAGCAAATGATTAACAGCCAGCTTCTAACCCAGTTGCTGGCAGAAATCGAAGAAAAAGTGGAGAATTAATTACTTCATAAAGCAGCGGTTATTCGCGGCCTGTATCTTTTGTTTTACACCAGCGATCTCTTGCTTATATTTTTCTACAGCAGCATTCTGAAAAAGGATCATCTTCTCCACTGATGATACCGAAGGAGCTCCTGTATGTTGTTTTTTCAAGAGTGTTCTTTCTGGTGAACCGATAAACGCCAGATCCTCTTTTGAAAAAGAAATCTGCAGTCTCTGTTCCGCAACAGATTTCTGAAGCGCTTCAATCGTCACTTTCCCTTGTTCGTCGCTGTATTTAACGGCTAAAGACAATAGCTCGTAACAATCCCGAAACGACAACCCATGTTTTTGGGCCAGCCAGTCCGCGATATCTGTACTGTTGATAAAACCTGATTCGCAGCTCCTCCGCATGGTTTCTTTATTAAATCGTAATGAGGCAATGACACCACCAAAAATTGAAGGGACGTCCAGGGATTCCCGGAGCAGATCCATAATCAGGTATTTTGTCTGCTGAGTATCGCGGTTGTAGCCACTCATAGCACCTTTCTGTATCCCCAGCAGACTGACAAGGTTCCCGTGAGCCATTGAGGCTTTGCTACGTATAATTTCTGCAAAATCCGGATTCCGTTTCTGGGGCATGATAGAAGAGCCTGTTACATATCTATCATCTACTTGAATAAAACCATAGTATGGGGTACTTAACAGAATAATATCCTGTGCCGCTATACTCAGGTGATTGATCATGACAGATATGGAAGCAGCAATTCGGGTTTCATTTTCTCCCCTTGAACTAATACAGTCCAGACTATTCTGCTCTACACCGTCGAAACCCATCAAGTCAGCGGTCTGCTCTCTGTCAATGGGCCATGAGGTACCAAAGGCTGCGGCTGCACCCAGGGGTGAGAGGTTCAATGTTTTCAAATCTTGCATCAGACTGGCCACATCCCTCAAAAGCCCCTGGCTCCAGCATGTCAGCCAATGCCCCACTGTTGTCATCATCGCCGGTTGATAATGTGTAAAACCAGGCATGATCGTCCCGGTTTCCTGTTTCGCTCTGAGCAATATCGTGCCAATAAGATCTAAGACCGACTCCACCAGTTCTATCACTTCAGCTCTTAAAAACAATCTCATGTCAGTGGATACCTGGTCGTTTCGGCTCCGACCGGTGTGTATCTTTTTCCCAGCTGCAACTTGTTTCTCAAAGGTGAGATAGTGTTCTACATTAATGTGCACATCCTCTTTTGATGGATCCAACTGAAATTTTCCAGATCGGTAATCCACCATCAATTCAGAAAGTGCGTTTCGAATAGCGGATAACTCCTGAGTGTTTAGTACGCCGACACTGGCAAGCATTTTAGCATGAGCCATATTTGTCCAGACATCGTATTCCAGCAGAATCTCATCCGCCATGGGGAGAGTGGTTACGTCCCTACCGGCGCAAAACCTGATATTCAGTTCATCCGGTGGTGTATTTAAGCGATTTCCCCACACTTGGGATTTTTGTTTCTGTTTCGTCATTTTAATCTCACCTTATAATCCTTGTTTGAGATGGGCGTCGTTTGTTCTAAATTTTGTTGAAAAAAAGAATCGAATCATCCAAAATCGTCGTAGGTTGGGATTCCTGCTGATTCCAGTTCGGAAGCATCTTCGATATTGAAAACCAACTCTCGTATAAATAAGAATGTATTTTGTAGAATTGAAAACAGTGGGACGGCAATCAGTGCTCCAAAAATACCATAGGCATTCTGACCTGCCATTAGAGCTAAAATCACCAGCACAGGGTGAATCTCTGCAGATTTCCCCATAATCTTAGGATTGAGAATATTCCCTTCAATAAAATGGATGACTAGAACCCAACCCAAAGCCAGAAGAGCTGTGAAAAACGAATTGGTAACTGCCATTAAAATGATCGGAATCGAAGAGATGATTACACCAAAAATGGGGATCAGAGAGCAGACTGTTGCGATCAGCGACAGTGTCAGCGCAAATTTTACATCCAGCATAAATAGTCCAATGCCTGTTAACGTTCCATTCACAAGGCAAATAATCATTTGCCCCCTGACAACACCCGCCAGCCCCACGTTCTGTTTCTGCATGAATAACTCTACACTGTTAGCAAAACGCTCTGGAAACAATCCAAAAATAAAAGTCAGAATTTTCTCGTGATCAATAATGATGAACGCGGTAATCATCAAGGTGATCAACGTCTGAAAAACAGACGTGACGACCGAGAAAACGATAATCTGTCCATAATTTAAAAACCCAAGTAGTATACTCTGCAAATTTTCAGTGATGCCTTCAATGAAGTTAGTGATCACTTTCGCCAGATCGAACTCTTGCAGGTCAATGTCCTTTTTATCCTTGGAAATGGGTTGAGGTATGATCTCGAAACCTGTTTTATCCTGCTTCACTTGAAACCGGGTATTCCTTAAAAATTCCAGGATATCATTATTATTTTTGACTTTTTTGACGACAGTCTGCTTCATGTCCTCTTTAACTTCTTCCTCTACCAGCTGAGACTTGTCGGTTTCGAGGTTTGGGAGATACTTGGCGATGTTCTGAATTCCTTTACTGATTGAGGGAACCCAATTTTTCGACAGTTGTTCTCCATAACTGGGGATATCCTTAATCAGAATCTGGACCTCATTTGTCAGATTAATCACAAAATAAGCGCCTCCAAATGACAGTCCTGTTATTAAAAAAAGATAGATTATGATGATTGAGACCCCTCTGGAAATCTTCCTTTTGAAGACCCGCTTAGATGCCATCCAGGTTACGAAAGGCGTGAGGATATAAGCCATCAGTAAAGCCAAGACAAAGACTGGCAGTGTTTCTCTGAATCGATACAACAGCGCCAGTGCAACAACAATAATTGAAAACACAATCAGATATCTAAAACGTTTTGAAAGTTCCATCTTGACAGTCCTCAATATAACTCTGTTAAAATACCCTTTAAAACAACTTAATATATTCTATGCTATGCAGATTTAGTGGATCAAATTACATGATCGTCTTTACATTTAGCTTTCAACGTATTCTAAGTCAATCATTAGAAAGTGCCTCTTGACCGAAAACCACCGTCCTTAATAATGTGTCCGTCTGTTTGCAACTTATTTTTCTTTGATGTGGTCTGATTATGCGTGAAAAGATGGGAATTGACAATTAATCAGTGACCTGCAGACATAATTTATCTAATCCAGAAGATTTTCACCTGTTCTAAATTTATATCAGTTAACTTAGAGGCGAAAGTGTTTGAAAATTTGATTTCATTTTACATTTCTGCTATGTCATCAGAGATGCAAAGGGGGAATCGTTTTCTACAAGGCACTCACTCTCATAATTTCATTCACGATATCTTTTATGGGCTGTGCCTCATAACGAGTATTTTTATTGACTTTGATTTGAATGCGCTCTTCAAATCAAAGTTCAATAATATTAAGATGCTCAAACTCATTAAAAAAAAATAGCTCCCAATTAAATTGGAATACAGACCATGCAGGATCAACTTAGAATATTGATAGTCGATGATGACCAGACCAATCTGAGGTTTTTAAAAGAGGTTTTATCGGAAAAATATCAGATTCAGTCTGTATCAACTGGTGAAGAGGCTTTCCAAATTATCAATCAGTTTGAGCCGAATATCCTTCTTCTGGATATCATGTTGCCGGGAATGGATGGCTATGAGGTTTGCCAAAAAATTCGTGAAGATGATAGGTTATCAAAAATCAAGATTATTTTAATCTCTGCAAAAGCAATGGCAAATGATAAGCAAAAAGGGTATGATGTAGGTGGAGATGCATATATTACCAAGCCTTTTGACCATCTAGATCTTTTTTCAATAATTGATAAAATATTAGTCAACTGAAATGCACAGCTGTTTTGCGGTTTTAGAACGTAAGCTGTTAGCCCACACTGAAACAAATTTATTCCATCTGAAAAGAACATGAGTATTGAAGCCTAATCTGATACAGCAAACTGAAAATTACAATACTCGGATCGGAGATATGGGCTTTTCTTGCCCTATCATCCTTCATACTCAACTTTCATAAACCCAACTATTAAACAGATAATTAACGAGCAATGATCTTCTTCATAAACGAACACAACAAGAGACGGAAAGGTTAATATGAGACTTCTTATTGTAGATGACGAAATCACCAATCGAAAACTACTCACAACTATGCTTGAAGATGTGGGTAAATGCGACATCGCTGTGAATGGGCAGGAAGCTGTCGAATTATTTAAAATGACACTAAATGGAGAAAACACCTATGATGTCATTTTTCTCGATATAAAAATGCCTGTTATGGACGGTCATGAAACGCTGAAACAGATACGCGCGCTTGAAGAGAAAAAAGGCGTATTTGTTGGAAGCGGGGTAAAAATAGTGATGGTCACTGCTCTGGGAGACAAAAAAAACATTCTCGAAGCATTCCACGAAGGTTGTGAATATTACCTGGTTAAACCGTTTCAGCAGCAAAAAATCCTTGAATTACTAGGTGAAATGGAACTACTGCAACCAGAAGAGTGAATTTATCCTGAAAATAGTCAGACTATCTACGCATTTTCAAAGGGGGTCTCAGCGGGGGATAGATGAACCGCCAGTTAATGATCAGCCTGTCTTCATAAAACGTCCGTGGCAATTCCGGCCGTTTGAGCGACCCAATCAAAGCTTGGATTGCCATTAATTCCATTTCAGATGTGACATTTGACTGAATCACTTTGTAAGAGAGCAGTTTTCCCGCCAAACTGAGATGCACTTGTACCCAGAGAGACCCACCCTCCGGCATCTCTCCAGTAAGATAATCTATTGGGGCCTTCCACCATTTCTGAATATCCACCACCCAGTTATCAATAAACCTCTTAAACGTCCATTGATAACTATTCATGGAGTACTGCAGATCATCTGAATTTGTCTCTTCAGGTTTCCCTTCTCTAAATGTGCCTTTGATTTCATCAGGAAGAGCTTCATTTGACTTGTTCTTGGGCTTCTCCGATGATTTTTTTTTAATAAATAAAGGCGACTGGACTGTCTCAACTGGGGAAACAGCCTCCAGGGCTTTTTTATCTTTAAGCACCGGTCCCGAAGATTCAATATGCCTCTTTAGCTGGGACTTATCACTTTCCTGTTTAACAAGGGATTTAGTCTGTCCGGACGCAATTAATGGCTGCTTTGTTTTTGTTACTTGCTGTCTGGAAGTGGCGGTGAACTCTTTTCTGGTTTTGTCCACCTGCAGATCTTTATCTATCTGGGTAGACAGAGGGATTTTTCTCTGAGGTCTCAGCCTCAACTCCTTTATTTTTTTTGAAGTAAGAGGCTCGACAGGTTTCTTGAACGCATCATTTTTCTGATATTTTTTTTTTTTCAATTCTTCCTGCTTTTTTAATAAAAGCTCAGGGGGAATTATCGGTTTTCTGTTCAACGGAGAGAGATTTGACTGGATTTCATGGATGTCAATCTCCAGGCTTTGATCTGCCAGTCGAGGCATTAATGAGCGATCCAGCCATTGAGAGAGAGGCGCAATCATACTCAGATGAATTGCGGCTGCGATTATAAAAGTCAGGAGAAGTACCCTGTTTTCAAGGACTTGCATAGGTACCAAAGACTACCTTTTTGAATTGTTGCAGTTTTATTATATCCAGCAAACGGATCACTTTTCCATGGGAAATCCGTTTATCAATATTCAAGATTACTTTTTGTGTTCTATCAAACTCACCCTCGTTGATTGTCTGCATGACCATTTCCCAGGGAACCGGTTTGCCGTTGATTAAGATCACCTCGCCTTCTTTCATGACAATCATTAGTTTGCGCAGCGTTGAAACCGTATTGCCTGTTTTTGATTGAGGCAGGTCCACTCCGATTGATCGCTGGTTCGTGAACTGTGTTGAAACAGCGAAAAAAATAATCAGCAGAAACAAAATATCCACCAGAGCGGTGATGTTGATCTGGGTTCTTTTTTTATGTAATTCAGTAAGTTTCATCTTTATAAGAACAGACTGCAAAGATACACCATAAACGTACAGGGGTCTTTATTTCAGCCTTCAATAATTTGATCGAAAAAGGTATCCACCAGCGAGTTGATCTGTTCCTCTGCGGTAATCATCAAACTGTCAATACGACGTGTAAACAGATTGAACGCAATTAATGAAGGAATCCCAATCATCAATCCTGCGACAGTCGTAAACAATGCCTGTGAGATACCAGACGAAAGGGCGCTCATTTTCGCTTCATCGACTAATGAAAGCCTCGAAAAAACCTCAACCATTCCTAAGGCAGTTCCCAGCAAACCAAACAGCGGAGCTATTCCTGCAATAGTATCCAGTATGACCAAACCCCGTTCCAAACGATGTTTTTCGATACGGGCCAGGTCTCCCAGTCTCTCCTCAAGCCTGCTTTTGGATAATGGCAGCAGTTGCACAATTTTTGCCATGATTAAACTGACAAGAGATGAGCCAACTTCCGCTGGGAATCTCCCCCGTTCTCCCTCTTCAGCAAACCATGCTTTCCACTTCTGTATACTTTGCTCTGAAACGAGCCGCTTTTTTTGCAAAATATAAATCCGCTCTAGTGTTATCAACACCACAAGAAATGAACAAACTCCCAGCGGAATCATCATAATTCCGCCCCGGATTAAAATAGTCTCGATTTGTTCCCACATAGATTTTGATGATACAGTTATGTTGCAATGATACTAATTCCTCCGTCAGCATGGAATCGGCAGGTAAAATTTTCTAAAAATGATGTTGTCTCAATGTAGTGTAGCTTAAGCCGACCAAAAGGAAAAGCATCTCAAGAAAAACCTATAAGTCTCAAACGATTATTTGATCCACTGTTTGATTTTTCAGTCAATATTCGGTATAATAAAGCTGTAGAGGTACTGAAGGGAGATCAAATCGATATTTAGAATTTTCATCTATCTTCTACTTAAGAATAGATGCTGCTTAAATTCGAATAGAAATCACCTGAAATGGGGGATATAGCTGATATGGTAAACATTAAAAATATACTGGTTCCAACAGATTGCTCAGACGTATCAGACAGTGCACTCAAATATGCCATCAAATTCGCCAAACAGTTTGATGCAAATTTGACACTACTGATGGTTACGGTCTCGGAGCCGATTACGATCCTGAACGATTATGGATATTTTTCACCAGAACTTCACCAGAAACTCATCACTGAATCTGATAAACGGGCAAAATCAGATTTGGAAAGTTTTTGGGCACGTTCAGCGGATGTTGCAGTAAAGGTAAATCTGCTTAACTTCAAAGGGGATCCTTTCACGGAAATCGTACGCTATACAGAAGAAAATGACGTTGACATCATCATCATGGGAACCAACGGTCGAACCGGACTCAAACATGTTTTCATGGGTAGCGTTGCTGAAAAGGTGGTTCGCTATTCACCTAAACCGGTCTTAACAATCAAGCACAAGGATTTTCAATTCGACATGGAAGAGTCACGGACTTAAGCTAAATATTCGCAGACCACAGATGCCTGCTGTCATAATCCAGGCGGCTTTCTATGAATTATCGACCAGCCAGCCAGCGGTGAACTCTGTCCTGTCCCATCAGGCAGTAAATGTGTTTGCTATAGATTTATGCCACATACAACCAGCCCTCTTTTTCATCCAGAAGAATTTCATTTGTAAAATGGAATCCTGTTGCCAAATTACGAATAGAGCCGTCATCCATCAGGGGAAGACCAGCATCCACAGATTTTCCATGCCTCCGAGTGCCCTTCAGAGAGGAACCATACCCAGTGTTTATTAGAAAAGTTCCTCCTCAATGCTATTTATTGTGATCATCTGACGCTGTGATAGTGGTTATTTTAGGAGAAAATTGGAAACACGCTTTGATAGTTCATCAATTTTGGTTCGCCCTGTATTATGGTCACAAAAGTTTTCAGAAATAAGGGATATACAAAAATAAAAAATTAAGGTATTTTTTGGAAAAATTATTAGGCAGGTAAAGCGCTCCATGAATTATTTGGCAAATTTTTGTGATACCCAGAACACTCACGGAATATTCCCCCTGCTAAAACACTGCAGATCAAGTAAGTTACTGCATTGGGAATTGATAAATTGAGAGGGAAGGGTTAGAAAGCTGTCTTGACAGATTTTCCCGGGACCCAGGCCGTACATTCATTCTGATATCTTTTCCGGAAATGCTTTTTGAGGAAAAATGCAATTATCAAAAGAGCTATTTGTAAAATTGAAGCAAACAGTGTCTTTTTTCCAGACACTATCGGACGGAGAACTTCTCGCTCTACTTAAGCTCGCTGTCAGTGAAAGTTTTGCAGATGGTGAAGTCGTTTTCAAGGAGAAATCCCGTGGAGACCAGATGTACATCATTCTCAATGGGACCGTTAGAATTAGCAAATACCTCGGCGCAAAAAAAGAGGAAGTGCTGGCTAAACTGACCTCCGGAGCCTGTTTTGGAGAGATGGGTGTCATTGATCAGTCACCCCGTTCTGCCAGTGCAACCATTGAAGGTGGACCCGCTGTCTTGCTCGTCATCAACGAAAAACTGCTCTCTGAAAAAAACATTCTTCTGGCATACAAGATGTATAAGAGTTTCTCGATCATGCTCGCCGAAAGACTCAGGGAGACGAACGAAAAGCTGCAAAATGCAACCTCAGGCGGCAGCGATGCCAGTGCCCAATTGAAAGCACTTCTGAAGAAAAGGCTCGATAAGGGACAATCACTTGAAGGCGCAGACCTGCGGGGTGCTGATCTGACTGAAGTTTTCATGAACAACGCCAATCTGAAAAACGCGATCCTAGTAGACGCTAAGTTTACTGAAACTAAGTGTAAACAGACCAACTTCTCCAATTCAAAAATGACCGGTGCCGAATTAAAATCCATTACATTTGAAAATTCCAACTTTCAAGGTGCTGATTTCACCGGCAGTAAATTTGAGAATGTGGAGTTTTCCTCTTGCAACTTGCAAGGCGCAAACTTCACTGCCGCTGATATGCCTGATGCCAAGGGCCTCGATGCCGTTCCAGATAAAGCCTCACCTTCAACGGAAGAAGAGCCGGATTAACTAAACGCTAAAGTATAAAACTTCCTGGGCGCTAATCTACTCCTAAATTTGATTAGTGCCGCTGTAAAAGTACCGCAGCCCCTGGCTCTTATGTTTTCAATCCTTCAGAGATCACCCATTTTCAGCTTCTCTATTACCCCCCTCGTCTGTAAAAGAATTGTAAAAATTGTTCGTCCGGTATTGAAATTTCAGAGTTGAAGCCTATGATAGAGACGGTTGCAAAGCCCAGTTGTTTTTTTTATTCAGATTTGGAGTCGCTATCTCCAAATAACAATGAATACTTTGTCGCCGGTTATCTCATGTGGATATATCTAAAATTTCCATCAATTTTTAGCTTTGCTACCAGCACACAATTCCCCGCTGCGGATAAGTCAGCGGGAATTTATGCTTCATACTGGATAGGATTATGGGGAACAATCTTTTTAAAATCTGCTGGTTGAGTTTCTGGCTCTTTATTGCGACTATTCTGGTCACGATTCCCATTATCCTTGTCTCATTCCTGGGTTCGAGAGGGAATTTTGCTTTCAATATGGCTCGGGTATGGGCGTGGATCATTTTACTCGTTGCTGGCGTCAGCCTGAATGTCTCCGGCAGAGAAAAACTGGATAAAAAACGTTCATATATTATTATCTCAAATCATCAATCCCATTTTGACGGACCTGCTCTCGCCATCAGCCTTGGCTTACAATTTCGCTGGATCGCAAAAAAAGAGCTTCTCAAAATTCCTGTCATGGGATATGCCCTGAAAGCAATGGGAAATATCTTCATTGATCGCTCAAACAAAGAAATTGCGATGCAGAGCATCAGTGAGGGTCTTAATCATCTACCAGAAGGCGTTGGCGTCATGATATTTGCCGAAGGAACCAGATCCGAAGATGGTTCCATTGGAAAATTTAAAAAAGGTGGTTTTGCTGCTGCTATCCAAACCGGTTTCCCAATCCTACCCGTCGCCATTTCAGGCAGCGCGCGAGCGCTACCGAAGAATGGCATTGTTTTTAATCCTGGCACCATTCATGTTAAGATCGGGGACCCCATTGAGACTGACGAATACAGTTCTGAACAGTTGGATGATCTGGTTGAGAAGGTCAGGGCTGTTATCGTTGCAGACTATCTTGGATAATCAAACATACCGAACTTCAGCTATCATCGCTTTACCAGAGCTCACTTATTCATTTTCAACCATTACCTGGAAACCCGACAATCTACCTGCTCTAAAAATTCCACTTTCAATTCATTTGCTCAATATTGTGATGTGTTGGAAAGGGGATTGACATTCCTTCATCTGATGTAAAAGATAGACGAAATACGATAACCCTGTTTCAAAGCATAAAATGGCAAAGCAGCAAATTCATCAGACAGCCCTTGTTGATCCCGAAGCAACGCTTGGAGAAAATGTATCTGTTGGCCCCTACACTATCATTGGCCCAGAGGTAACAATCGGTTGCAATACGATCATTGAAAATCACGTCACCCTAAAAGGTAAGACACGTATCGGGGAAAGCAATTCCATCGGGCCCTACACTTCGATTGGCCTATCCGCTCAAGACAAAGCCCATCGTGACGAAGCGACATTTGTCGAAATTGGGGATCATAACGAAATCAGAGAATACGTCTCAATAAATAGAGGAACTCTAGGTGGTACCGGTGTGACAAAAATCGGAAGCCACAATCAGCTGATGATCAACACACACTTTGGTCATGATGTCAGTGTCGGCGACCACTGCATGGTCGCGAATTCCACCACCCTCGCCGGACACGTACAAATGGGTTCTTATGTTGTGACAGGTGGGATGTCGGGAATACACCAGTTTTGCAGAATCGGCGACTATGCCATGCTGGGTGGATACAGTGTCGCTTATCAGGATATTGCTCCTTATATGCTTTGCACCGGTTATCGAGCACAACTTTTGGGGCTGAACAAAATTGGCTTGGAAAGAAACGGCTTCAGCAGCCAAAGCATACAGCTGATTCATGAAATCTATACAATATTTTTCTGTCAGGGCCTAGTTCCACAAAAAGCCCTGGAAAATCTCGAAAATAATATTCAGCCAGATCCGATTCTCCAGAACTTTGTTAAATTCGTCACAAATACAAGCCGCGGGATCATCTCAAAAGCATAAAACTTGGGATACATTCTGATTGCGCAAACATCCTGGATAGGTTACCATAATCCACGCAGCGGGAAAGAATGTGTTTGAACAATGTGAGGACCGCCGTTCGAATCTCTGACAAACTCCATCTCCAGACTGTAAAATTTGATGACCCCAATCTTGGCTGATATTGATATTCTGTCTGTTCTAAAGGATGCTCGATTATTCTCGCAGTTCAGCGACAATCAATTGGAACATTTGATATCTTTCTCATCAGTGGATAGCTTCAACGCCGGCCAAACCATCATCGAGCAGGGGGTCAAGAATGACAAAATTTTCATCCTTCTCGAGGGCTATGTATCCATATTCACCGATGATGAATTCATTCTCAATCTCCGCAGACAGGGTGATCTGGTAGGAGAAATCAGTGTCATAACCAAACAACCCACCACCGCTAAAGTGATTGCTGATAACGCAGTCAACCTCTTCACAATTCATTCAGATAATATCAATCAATCCGGACAAATTGAGCTGAAAAGCACGCTCTATAAACTTTTTTTGGATATTCTGACCGAAAAACTGACCATGACCACAAAGCAGGTCATCGGATATCAGGCGACTACTGAAGAATTGATTGTCAAGAGGCAGGAACTGGTTATGGAAAGCTAAGGATAATGGAAAGTCATTATCTGTACTTGCTTTTGAGATACTGTCATAAACCACATCATCCCAGATTTTATCAATATTAACTTTCCATTATATTTTCTTCTATT
>Ga0075122_10000368_pt1 | contig 36626 bp, 33 predicted proteins | sample AntAceMetag02UKB_FD_69790 | JGI IMG/M metagenome (GOLD analysis project Ga0075122, IMG submission 69790) | Saline lake microbial communities from Ace Lake, Antarctica - Antarctic Ace Lake Metagenome 02UKB | ecosystem: Environmental > Aquatic > Non-marine Saline and Alkaline > Saline | place... | reverse complement strand
TCGATATCCCCCCGTGCGAGGTGGCAGCGGCCTTATACGAAAACATACACTTCTACTTTCTTAAATGTCCACCCCCCAACTATGAAATGTCCACCCTCTCACCACGAAATGTCCGCCCTTCCAAAAATACTAAAAATATCTATCCCCAAACCGAATCTACTGAATCCCATTAAATTTCATTGAATCCCACTGGGCTCTATCGAATTCCATTGGACCCCGTGTTTTCTTACTTGTGAATGAAAAGTCTCTGTCTCTTTTTTCTCAAAGCCGCCAAATTAATCACATGCTTCGGATTTATTATTCTTATTTTCTCCAACATTTCCCTATCTGTCATTTTTCCTGAATTTTCCCTGATAAACTGTTCTTCCCCTAGTGTCCACTGTTTATTCATTGCTCACCATCTCCGCAGTATCTAAATTAAAGCTTTTATATAATTTTCTCTCTCCGCTCTCTTCTTCTTCTCCCCACAATATTCTGTTGCATTCATCATAAATCTCCCCCAACAACTCCCTTACGCTCTCTGTACCCATCCCATCTAACCCACCCTTTCCAATTTTCCCCACATTCCCACCACTTTCAGTATTTACAGTATCCCCACTTTCAACGTAGAGCAAAGCCCAAACTCTCCCTTTAATATTATTTAAACCTTCCCTCAGCAAAGTCACATCACTTCTCAGCCATTCTCCACTCGGAGTTAACTCTCTTTCTCCACCTCCCATATTTGCCGCCTCTTTTGTTGCCAAGTTTATTGTCATTTTTAAATTCCCCCTCTTTTTTCTAATTTTTCCCTATTTCTCCATTGACAAAAAAAATTTAGTGTATAATATAATTAGAAGGAAACATAATCTCATTACAATCCTATTCCCTCACACCCTCTTTCTTTTTTATTATACACTTTTTCTGTCTTTTATACTGCGAATGTCCACTCTTTAAAATGGAGAAGAAAATAGTTATGAGTTTTTCACCAAAAGAAACATCCCTAGAGACAGTTTTCCCGTCTTATGCTATGGCTGGTGCGAATCTCCAGAAAAAAATAGGGGAAGAATTGAACATTGCAGATCCTTCTCCTGAGCTTGCACAGGCTGCTATTTCGGAGTTTGCTATATTTTCTTTATCGATGACCACTGAGACGACCACTGAGTTGAGAGAGTAGTCTGAAATGGTTCCTTCCTTTTATAAAAACGAGAGTGAATATAAAAAGAGAGATCGGATTATTTGTTATCTCCGTTGTGGGAAAATGGCAAAAATAGTTTATCATCTAAAATATACAATGGCGAATTTGTCTGGGTAGAATGTGAGGAGTCTTTGTTCTCTTTGGAGTTTTTTAGATTATATTTTAAATATAGAGGAATAAGGAAAATGAAAATACCAAAGGGATATACCGAGGATCGTGTTCTTTCAGATATTGAATATGTTGCGACAAAATTATCTCGTCATTTTAAATTTGGTTATTATACTCAGGACGATATAAAACAGGAAGGGTGCGTTTTTGCTTTAGGGGGTCTCAAGAAATATAATCCCAAAAAAGAGACATCTCTGAGGACTTTTCTTTATACGCATGTAAGAAATCGCTTTATTAATCTTCGTCGGAATCAATGTTTTACACAGAGCAATCCGTGTCTTTCTTGCGGTTTTTATGATGCTGATAATTTAGGTTGTACTGATAAATGTAGGGAATTTGAAAATAAAACATATTGTCAAGAATATACCAAATGGTTGGCGGTGAGTAAATCTAAAAGTATATTAATGTGTGACGGGTTTTCTCAGAGTGATAATAATTTAGATGTAGTAGTAAATTCAGACGCTTTAGAACATATGTGTAATCAAGAAATTTTGAATACAATAAATGCAAATATGTCGTCTGCTATGAGAGAAGATTATTGTAGGTTTTTACAGGGTGCTCGTCTTTCTAATAATAGAAAACAAAAACTGATTTCTTTTATTAAAAAAATATTAAAGGAAAAAGGTCTTATGGAAAATGATGGCCAAAATGACTAAAAAGAAATCATTGAGTAAACAGCATAAACAGTCTGGGCGTTTTAGTAATAAGTTGCTGGACGAAATTCAAAATCGTCCAGATCTGAGTGATGAAGATTTATCTCTATTATTCAAAAAAACCCCAGAAGCAATAGGTGAAAAAAGAGCGGAACTTGAAGAAAAAAATAGGTTTACTACCGAAGACAAAGAGGTTTTGTATCGTTTAAAAGGATCTTATCTTTGGGGGCCTATAAAAAAGCTGCTTTTCCAATATGAATTAGAACTTTTTGAACAGGAGTGGGTTAAGTTACATGGGCAGTTTGCTTCTCAAGGAGTACTCCATACAGACGAAATTATGATGAAAGACTTAATTCTTCATGAAATTATGGCTCAGCGTGCAGCAGAACAGAAGAAGAAAAACCTTTCTGCAATAGAATTGATTCAAAGAAAAATTAATGCTGAATTAAAAAAGGGTGAAGATAAAATGGATAGTATGTTGATAAGTAATCTTGAAATGCAGAGATCTAATTTGCAAGCAATGGTTGGTTCTCTGACTAAAGAACATCTAGAATACCAAAAGAAGAAAGACGAGAAATTAGAACAACTTAAAGCTACACGTAGTCAGCGTCTTAAACAAGCGGAAATGTCTGGTAAAAATATTTGGGAAATGATTAAAGAATTAGATAGACCGGAGATGAGAAGAAAATTTGGAAAATATATGCAAAAAATGAGATTGTCATCTGATCAGATAAGAGAACAATGGAAAGAGAGCATGGAGTATGAGGATGGCCATTGGGATCAACCTTTAATATCTCCAGATAATACTACTACTGCGGGGAATGTAAATGAGAAATTGCCAAGAAATGAAGAAGAACAAGAAACAAAAAAATAGCGTAAAGGGCGGGGTTGTTAGTAAAGATGGTGTATATATGAGTATTGGTGGCATTGGTACTCAATGGAATCCAAGTCCGCAAACCAAAAATTATAAAAATGTATTGTTTAAAAATTCTACAAAAATAAAGAAAAATAGGAAGATTGGCGATGACTAAAGGAAGAAATGTCAGCGTTGTATTTGGTTGTACCGGACAAGACGGATCAATACTTTCTCGTCTCTTAATTGACAGAAATGATATAGTTATTGGTGTAACACGACGAAGTAGTACTGATAATACTCAAAGATTGCGTCTTCTTAATTTATATTTACCGTGTGAAGATTATAATGATATAGAACCTAATTTTCAATTAATGGTTGGCGATGTAACGGATACATCTTCTATACGCAATGTATTTGGTGGTATTTTAAAGAAATGCGGTAAAATAGATTATATATATAATATGTCTGCACAATCTCACGTAAAAGTAAGTTTTTCTCAACCTTCTCTTACTTGGAACGTTAATGCTAGTGGTGTTCTGAATCTTTTAGAAATTCATAAAGATATGCGTCTTACAGCTAAATTGTTACAAGCTTCAAGTAGTGAGATGTATGGTAATAACTTTTCTTCTCAAAAAAAGAATGGGGGGAAATTAATAAAATTTCAAGATGAGAATACTCCATTCGCACCAAATTCTCCGTATGCTATATCAAAATTAGCTTCCTATCATTTGATAAAATCTTATCGTGAAGCTTATAATATTCCATGTTGTTCAAGTATAAGTTTTAACCATGAGTCAATTCCTAAACATTTTCCTGTATTAATCAAAAATATAAAAAATAATTTTATAGATATATTACCAATAGAAGATATGTTCTATAGTGGTGACGGTAGATATACTTATAAAACAATATTACCAAAGTATAAACAAGATATGCAGATTTGGGATGGTGTACAGTGGACAAATATTCTTGCTGGTACTTGCTATAGAGATATGTCTAAAAAAATGAGACTAATACAAACAAGATCTTGTGTATGCGAAACAACACATAATCATATAGTTTGTATGAAAGATGATATAGAAACTAAATGCCAAAATGTTAAAGTTGGTGATGAGGTATTTGATAGTCAATATCCTTTATTATGTCAAAAAAGCGACTATTGTGATAAAATATTGTCGCATTTTATGGGTTTTGTTTGTAGAGATGGTAATATTGATGAAAATGGGAAAATTACATTGACTGGTTGTGATAAAAATTTATTATTAAAAGAGGTAGAATCAATAATTTCTATTTACGGTTATGGTTATTCATTAATTAATACTGGAGTTGGTGATTTTAAGAATTGTACTAAAGATGTATGGAAGCTTAATCTTCATAATCATTCTAGTTTTGGACAATGGATAAAAAGTAATATTTATACTAAAAGATCTAAAGAAAAAAGGGTTCCGTCGTTTATACTTAATGCCGATCATGATATTCAAAAGGCATTTTTAGATGGTTATTATATGGCAGACGGAAGAATAAAAGGAAACGAAAGATATTATTATAAAGGATTTACGACAAAATCAGCCACATTATGTTTGGGGTTATTAACTATTATTAATAATGTTTTACATCAAATCCCAAAAGTGAAATGTGAATATAAAGATAAAGATCATCGGTGTTATTATATTCAATTAAGAAGTGCAAATAATAATAAAGTTTGTGCTCAAGAGAATTTATCGGAAGTTATTAAAATTTTTGATACTGAAAGTGAAGACGGATGGTTTTACGATCTGCAAACAGAAAGTAATTTTTTTGCTATTGGGCCTAATTTGATGAGAATACATAATTCGCCCTTATTGCGAGGCGAACATTTTGTTACTCGTAAAATAGCGAAATTTATTGCAGACTTATATATCAAATGGACAAATGGAAAACTCAAACTAAATAGAAAAAAGAAAGCTCGTAAAATTAATGAATGGAGTAAGCATTGTGAATATATTCCTTATGGGTTACATAATTCAGATAAACTTCCATTGGGTAATTTAAATGCTTGTAGAGATTGGGGACATGCTGTAGATTTTTGTAAAGGTATGATTTTAATACTTGAAAATGATAAATTAGACGATTTTGTTTTGGCTACTGGGGAAACACATTCTGTAATGGAATTTTTACAAGAATCTTTTTCTGTGATTGGTCTATCTAAAGACAAAGACTATATTATGAAATTTGTGCGGATAGATCCAAGATTTTATAGGCCATGTGAAGTAAACTATTTATGCGGTGATTATTCTAAAGTAAAAAATAAATTAAAATGGTCTCCCCTTTTTACATTTAAAGATCTTGTGAAAAGTATGGTGGAGAATGAAATCCGATATAAATTAGGGCAAAAAATAGATTTGGGGATTAATTATGGATAAATTTCTTGTTATAAGAGATAGTCAAGAAAAAATGGGGCATGGTTGGAGATTTAATAAAACCAGTTATTGTAAAGGAACTATAACTCGAAAAATAAAAACTGGAGATTATTCTCTTGAGGGATATGAAGATATTTTTACAATAGAAAGAAAAGGTAGCATTAGTGAATTTGCTCACAATGTTATAGAAAAAAGATTTGATCGGGAAATAGAGAGAATGGCCCATATTAAACATTCCTTTATTCTTCTTGAATTTGATGCTAGTACTCTAGTGCATTATCCTGTCAGTGCTCGTATTCCTCGGTATAAGTTAAAGTATGTAAAAATTAACGGAAAATATATTGTGCGTAGAATATCTGAAATTATGATTCAATATCCTAATATAAAAATTATGTTTTGTGGGAAATACGGTAAAGAAATAACACGCTCTCTATTTAAAAGAATTGTACAGTATGAGAAGAAATAAGGTAGATTTACAAAATTCACAACAAAAGATTGATCTATTTGTGCCTGATACTCAAGTAAGTATGATGGTCGAAAACAAAATGATGAATCTTCCTGATAATTTTGATATTGACGATGCTAAGAATATGCTTCTTGATGCTAGACCACAAGATCTTTTTACTGAGCCAGAAGATTTTGTTAAAGAATTACTTATGATGTTAAAAAGGCCAGAAAACTTTGCTCTTACATGTAAATTATTGTTCAATTTAGATTTACATCCATTTCAGTTATGTATTCAAAATGAATTATGGAGAAGAAAATTTCCTATGCTTATTATGTCGCGTGGAGCAAGTAAAAGTTGGTCTCTTGGATTATATGCCATTTTAAAGGCCGTGTTTGATCAAGGAAGTAAAATTATTATTACTGGTAGTGGATTTCGTCAATCGAAAATTGTTTTTGATTATATGGAGCAAATATGGAAAAGTTCTCCTATTTTACAAAATTTGACGGGAAGAAGTATTCGTCAAGGACCAAAAAGAAACCCAGATAGTTGTAATTTTTATATTGGAGATAGTGAAGTTTTAGCGATTCCTATTGGTATGGGTGATAAGATTCGTGGTTTACGTGCAAATGTTATTCTTGCTGATGAGTTTGCTAAAATTCCTAGAGAAATTTTTGAAGTCGTTATTAAGGGTTTTGCTGCTACGAGTGCTAATCCTGTCGAACGTGTCAAAGATATGCATAGAATTGAAGTTTTACAATCTTTAGGTATGTTAACTGAGGCAAATGAAGAATTAGAGAATATAGGTTTTGGGAACCAAATTATTATTAGTGGTACTGCTGATTATGCCTTTAATCATTTTTACGATTACTGGAAAAGATATAAGGAAATTATTCAGTCTCAGGGTGATATTGGTCGTCTTCAAGAATTATTTCATGGGGACGTTCCAGACGGATTTGATTGGACACAATATTCTGTTTTTAGAATTCCATGGACCATATTACCAAAGGGATTTCTTGACGAAACTCAAATTGCTCAAGCAAAAGCCACAATTCATATTTCTTTTTATAGGATGGAATATGCTTGTGTGTGGTTGGCTGATAGTGATGGGTTTTTTAAAAGAAGCACTATTGAGAGTTGTGTAACTAATAAACCAATACAATTACCTTCTGGACCTGTTCATTTTTCTGCGAGAATACATGGTGATATAGAAAAAACATATGTTTATGGTATTGATCCAGCGTCTGAGAGAGATAATTTTGCTATTGTTATTTTAGAGGCTTGTGAAGATCATTGTAGAATTGTATATTGTTGGACGGCTAATCGTCAACAGTTAAGAAAAAATAAAGAGGTAAGAACTGATAGATCTTTTTACGCTTATTGTGCTAGAAAAATACGTAATCTTATGAAAACTTTTCCTACAGAACATATTGGGATTGATAGTCAAGGTGGTGGAATTGTTATTGGGGAGACTTTACATGATTCTAATGAAATAGAGAGCGGAGAATATCCAATTTGGCCATATATTGTGAGACAACAAGAAGATCCGTTTTGGTGGGAACAAGCAAAAAAGCCAACAGATAGTGAAGCTGGATTACATTCTTTACATATGGTACAATTTGCAAAACCAGATTTTACCGTAGAAGCTAATCATGGACTTAGAAAAGATTTTGAAACTAAGACTATTCTTTTCCCTTATTTTGATCCTGTGGCTATTGCTACTGCTACTGCTCAAGATAAAATGGCAGATAGAAAATATGATAATCTTGAAGATTGTATGAGAGAAATAGAGGAACTTAAAGATGAGTTATCTACTATTGAACATACCCAATCTATAAATGGTAGAGATAGATGGGATACTCCAGAGATTATTAAACCTGGAGGTAAAAAGGGTAGACTTAGAAAAGATAGATATAGTGCTCTTGTTATTGCTAATATGATAGCTCGTACAATGTTGCATGAAAAACCTATGTTGGATTATCAGTTTGCTGGCGGGTTTGTTGGTCAATCTAAAAAAGAAAAACGTAATAGTGGTGCTATGTATGTTGGGCCGGACAATTTTGTTAAAGGTTTAAATAATTATTCTTATGGTTCTGTGAGGAGATAAATAAATGTCTATACCAAAGGGATCTTCTTATGATATTAGTGTTGATAGTGCAGTAGGTAAATCGCAAAGTTTTGTTGTGATTACTGGTGATAATATTGGTGAAAATTCAAATGTTCTTGCTAGAGCAATGGATAGTTATAATGGTGTGCTGAATAAGTCGTCATATTCTCATAGTAGTCGTGATAGATATAAAGATATAGAGACAAATATTTCTGTTAGAGATCAACATAGTCGTAGTGATTATGATTATTTTAGACCAAATGAAAGATTACCAACAAAACCAAAAGACATTATGTCTCAATGTATGGAAGCGTATCGTAAGGTTGGTATAGTAAGAAACGTAATTGATTTAATGTCTGATTTTGGTACTCAGGGTATAAAAATTGTTCATCCAAATAATAGACAACAAAGGTTTTATAGGGCGTGGTTTCGTAAAGTTAATGGGGCAGAACGTACAGAGAGAGCACTGAATTATTTATATCGTTGTGGTATTTTTGTAGCTAAAAGACATTTGGCAAAACTTAAATATGACGAAGAAAGAAAAATGAAGACTGCTTATTCCGATAAGTTAGAACAGGATGTTGAACCTACTCAGCAAGTTCGTGTAGGTCGCAGAACTATACCAATTAGGTATGTATTTATGAATCCTTTAATGTTGGATGCATTGGGAGAGGAATTAGGTCCGTTTGTTGGAAGACAAGAGTATGCTATTAAAGTTAGTAATAAACTTGCCCGTTTAATAAATAATTCTCTCAAATCTAAGGGACTTAATGATTTAATTAGTGGTATTCCTGCTGATATTTTAAGTGCAATTCATAATGGACAAAGACTAATTCCGTTGGATTCTAGAAAGATTAGTGTTCGACATTATAAAAGAGATGACTGGAATGTATGGGCAGATCCTATGATTTATGCTATTCTTGATGAACTTAAAGATTTGGAAAAAATGAAACTTGCAGATCGTGCCGCTTTAGATAGTATTATCTCTCAGATAAGACTGTGGAAGTTGGGGGATTTAGAAAAGGGGATTTTCCCAACTGATATAGCAGTTAATAGATTAATTAATATTTTGCTTAGTAATCCTGGCGGTGGTGCTTTTGATATTGTGTGGGGTCCCGAATTAACATTTGAAGAAACTAGTACAGATGTACATGAATTTTTGGGTGATGAAAAATATACGCCGGTAATGAATAGAATTTACGCTGGACTTGGTGTACCGCCTACTCTTACAGGGGCTGCTACTTCATCTGGATTTACAAATAATTATATTTCTCTTCAAACTTTAATTAAAAGACTAGAATATGGTAGGATGGTTGTTACTTCTTTTTGGGAAGAAGAAATAGAGTTGGTACGTCAAGCTATGGATTTTCAAAGAGGTGCTCGTATTGAGTTTGATAATCAAATTTTGAGTGATGAAGCATCTATGAAAAAACTCTTTATTCAACTTGCTGATAGGGATATTATTAGTATTGATACTCTTGCGGAAAGATTTAATGAAGATCCAGAGATTGAGCAATTAAAAATAAAGAGAGAAATGAAGGCTAGAAAGAGGGGCGTTATGAATGATAAGGCTGGTCCATGGCACGCTCCTGAAAAAATACATGAATATATCAAATCTTCATTACCAAGAGGCTATCTTACTCTTGATTTGCCAAACGATGAATATCCTTATATTAATGATGTGGATACCCCTTTTGAAAAACAATTAAAATCGAAAACTAATACAACAAATAATTCTGGACAAAACGATAAAAATAAAAAAGAAAAATCGACAGATGGGCGTCCACAAGGATCTAAAGATGATGAAAAGAGACAAAGAAATCCAAAACCTTTGGGTGCGTCAGAGGACTTTTTGGTTGCCTGTGTGTGGGCTAAGGAAGCTTTAAATAAAATCTCTAAAATTATTACTCCAGCTATTTTACAGCATTTTGGTAAAGCTAATCAAAGAAGTTTGTCGCATGGAGAAATAAAGGGTTTGGAAAATATGAAATTTGGGCTTTTGTGTTCTTGTCCTCTTTTTTACGATATTTCTAAGGAAGATGTGTTGTTAGCATTAGATAATGGTCAATATAATATTGATGATAATATAAAAAAGGTGTATAATAAATTAGTAAAACACACGATAAATAAAAAGGGGGAAGAGCCAACTACGGATGAATTAAGAATGCTTCAAGTATATGCTTATGCGTTATATAATTGTTAAATGGGAGAAAATATAATATGGCTATTGTAGTGATAAATATAGATACGGATAAAAAAAATTTTATTGTGGAAATTGATGGTAAAAAAGTATCTGATGTCAACGGCGTAAGTTGTTATCAATATTCTTTTGATAATTCCAAAGATAAACATTTAGAACTTGTGGTAGAAGTAGCTAATAAAGATGAGAACGGAATAATTAAAAAAGTTAGTTATTATTCGTCTAGTCACAGTCAGTATAATGACATAAGTGCTTGTGGTAACTGTGTTTATGATAATAATTTGCCTAGTTTCGTAGGCAAAATAAACACAAATAATGTTGCATTAGATATTGCCAAATATTTTGGCGTGTTAGAAAAATAATAAAAAAATAAAAAAAGTGTATAATATAATCGAGTAGATAATTATTTTTTTTGGTAAATATAAATTATGAAAATTTACAAATGTGAAAAAAAAGACAATCTTGAATTGGCTATTAGTAATTATAATGTTGTCGTAGCTAATTCGCTTTTAACTCCTAGTACCGATAATGTTACTCAATTAAGTTTAAATTTTGATAAAGCAAATATTACCGTGAATGATCTTTTTCCAGCCAAAAATATTTATGTTACTCTAGGTTGGAATAAAAACGATGATATTTTTGATAAACATGAAACTTGGGCTGCTCGTAAAACCGTATCAAATAAACCATTTAATTTACACCATAAACCACGCCAAATTATTGGTCATGTTATAGATTCTTTTGGATATACTTTTGATGATGAATTAATTCCCGACGATATTGTAGAAGACGAATTGCCGGATCAATTTAATTTAATTACTCAAAGTGTTATATATAAATCTGTTGATCAGAGGGATGAAGAACTAAAACAAGAAAGAGCACAACTTATAGAAGAAATTCTTGCTGGCTCTTGGTATGTCTCTATGGAGTGTCTCTTTGATAATTTTGATTATGGTTTTAAGTCTGAAAATGGAGAAAATACTGTTGTACAAAGAAATGAAAGTACAGCATTTTTAACTAAACATTTACGAGCTTATGGTGGGAAAGGCACGTATGGAAATGCTAAACTTGGGAGAATAATTCGTGATCTTGCCTTTATTGGTAATGGATTGGTTAAAAATCCAGCTAATCCTAATAGTATTTTCTTATTTGGCAAGGGTAATGTTAATCCCTTCATTGGTGAATTTATTGATGATAAAAAGCAAATTAATTTCGTATTAAATACTTATACAGAGGGAGATTCTTTTATGTCTGATAATATTGATCGTTCAAATGAATATAAGGAAAAAATTAGTGACTTAGAGAAAGATCTTGCAAATGCTCAAAAAAGGTTGCGTGATATGGACGAACAGGTTGTTTGTTCTAAATTAGAAGCTAAAGATACAGAAATTGCCGTAAAAGGCACTGAAGTTGATAATATAAAAGTAAAATTAGATGAAATGACAGCTTCTTATAATGATTCTGAAAAGTCTCGTAAAGAAATTGAGCAGTCATTAAGTGATATGAAAACTAAGTTTGGGCAAATGGTTGCTAGTCTAGATTCTATGGAAGTGGAAGCTAAAAAGGTAAATCGTGTTTCTATGCTCATTGATGAGGGTGTAGATAAATCAGAGTCTGAGAATGTTGTGGCTAAATTTATTAGTCTCGATGATGAAAAGTTTGTAGAAATTGTCGCAATGTATAAAAGAATTGTTGATAAATCTAACGAATCTGTTTCAGAAGATTCTACGATTCCAAAATCTAACGAGAATGATGAAGAAGGTAGTGAAGGAATTGCTGAGGGCAGTCTAGATAATCTTGAAGAAGAGAGTAATGATGCTGATTTATCTTCAGCTTCCGATGACGAAAACGAAGAACATACAAATAAGATGCAGGCACTTGCTTTAGATGTGTCTAAATATATTCGTGGTGGCAAATCTAGTACTGAAAAGTAATTTTTGATAAATTATTAAAGGGAGATTAAATCAATGGGTTTAAAGTCTAATAGATATGAAGCAATAACTGATATTTCTTATGTGATGAATGCAACTGGTACAAGAGGTGGTTGTGTTGGTCAGTATACTGCTGGTTCCGGTGCTGCTCTTGATCAGTCGGCTAATGAAGCTCGTTATCTTACAACTTCTTCTGGTTATATGCCTCTTGGCATTTTGCTTAATGATGTTGTTGATCTTGATTTAACAAGACAACATATTAATGAACACAAAGACGAAGTCCAAAAGGGTAGTAAAATCACAATTCTGAAACAGGGTTGGGTACTTACCAATTCGATTAACCCACAATGTACTCCATCTGCTGGTGATCCGATATTTGTTCATCAAAGCGGTTTACTTTGTGACGCAATTGTTGTAGATCAAACTTATCCAAAATCTATTGGTCGATTTGAGGGTACTGCTGATGCTGATGGATATTATAAAATATGGGTTAATTTACCAGTATAATAATTTGATGATAACAGTAAATAAATTTTAACTAGGAGATGATAAAAATGATTAAGAAGTTTCAACCTACTCCAGAAATGAATGAGCTTTTAGTACGAACTACTTCTGCTAATAAAGATGAGGCAGAACTAGCGGCTGCACAACTAGCTGTAGCACTTCAGACACCTCTTCGCGAGGGAGTTCTTTCGGGTGATATTGTTAGTGAAATCTTTACCGAAACTCCACTTGGTCCAGGTGCTCCTCCAGAATGGCCGCTTGATCCAATTGCCCCTGGTACTGAGAGAGATTATGTTGCCTATTCTATTCCGCAGCATGGTCGTATACCTGAGCAGCATATTGAAGGCGATTATATCATGATTCCTACCTATGGAATTGGTTCGTCTATTGATTGGCTTCTTAGATATGCAAGGGAAGCAAGATGGGATATTGTAGGCCGTTCTATGCAGGTTTTAGAGGCAAGTTTTGTTAAAAAGAAAAATGACGATGGATGGCATACTCTTCTTAATGCAGTTGTAGATCGTAATATTATAGTTTATGATAATGCTGCTGCTGCTGGTCAATTTACTAAGAGGGTTGTGAGTCTTGGTAAAACTACTATGAGACGCCAAGGTGGTGGTAATAGTACTTCTGTAAACAAAGGGGCACTTTCTGATCTTTATTTGAGCCCAGAAGCTATGGAAGATATCAGAGACTGGGGCGTTGATCAAATTGATGAAATGACTCGCCGAGAGATTTTTACTGCTGCTGACGGTAGTTTAAATAGAGTCTTTAATGTTAATTTGCATGATATTGATGAGTTTGGCGAAAACCAAGAATACCAACTTTATTTTACTAATACTCTTGGTGGTAGTTTAGCTAGTGGTGACGTTGAATTAATGGTCGGTGTTGATAAGAGTAAAGACGACTCTTTTGTTATGCCGGTCAAACAGGACGTTGTATTATTTGAAGATCCTACTCTTCATAGACTGCAAAGAGCTGGTTATTATGGATGGTGGGAAGGTGGTTTCGGTATTCTTGATAACCGAAGATGCATAGCACTTTCACTCTAAAGTAATTATACTATACAAACCCCTGCTATATTGTGGGGGTTTTTTTTTGGAAAAATTTTATAAAGGTACATAATACAATATAAAGAATATTTATTAAAAGGGTATTTTTATGGCTGAAATAGTTCTCAAAATCGGAAAATCTCCGCAATATGATGATGGGGATATTCTTTGTGTTTTTAATGATAAACAAATTTTGTGGAAAAATGCAGAACATATTTTTTGGCCTCGTCTTAATAATGATCCGTGGCAACCAAGGGTAGGTGGTTTTCTTGGTAAGTCTTATCCTCTTCTTCAGTCTTCTCTTGCAAAAATATATCGTTATCGATTTGAAAGAGTTAGTCGTCAGGAAGTTATAAAAAGAGATTTATGGTCTGGAGAGAGCGTTGTTTATTCTCCTTATTCTACCAATCCCAATTATAATATGGATGTAGTAACTTATATTAAAAGACATATAAGCGATGGAATGCCATTTTTTGGAGAAAACGGAGGAGAGATTTGGTATGATGGCGAAAGCGATTATTCTATAGATAATGCAAGAAGAATATGGGATGGTATAGAATATTATACTTCTCATTGTATAGATGAGAATAAATTCTGGCCTGCTGGTGGAGTAGATTTGAAACATTTTTTCTTTGTCTCTACGGAGGATTTTGATGATAAAAAGGCCAGAGATTTAATTATATCATCTGATAGGACAGATAAAACAAAAAAAAGAAATAGATATGTTTCATGGAGAGATTTACCAGGATTTTCTTCTGGTACTGGAGATAAAATAGTTGATAAAAATATTGATGTAGATATTAGAAAAAAAGCGGTATTTGGTTTGGGCAATATTATTATTAATAAGGAGAAATAATGAAATATTTTATTCTCAACGAAGAGATTAGTAATGATCCGCTTGGTCGTACATATGCTGAAATATCGAATCAGCAAATTTTAGAGTATACGAAAATTTATAATGATAACTAATTCACAAAATAATTTAGAAAATAACAAAATTTGTATTATTGAACAATATAATAATGGTATAAGTACGTATGTATTGGCTAACCAATTTTATAGTGTTGATGAATTCTTTTTTGATATTATAAATACTGATTTGTAAGGATATATAAATATGTGGCCGAATGATATAATTCGTATGGTGCGTTCATTAATTGACGATGATGATTTGGATACTGGTTATACATATTCTGATGTAAGACTAAAAACTCTTATTACTGTTGCCGCTTTAGATGTGGTTATGAGCGAAGATTTTAGTTATGACTATAGAGTAGATATTTCTGATGATTCTATTTCTCCTGATCCTGCCGGTAAAGGTCAAAACGGAAGATTTTTTCAATTACTTACTGCTTTTAAAGCTGCTATTATGGTGGCAGAAAGTGATTATAGAACATCTGCTACTAAAGCTGTGTCTTTAAAAGATGGGCCTTCTGCCATAGATATGAGAGCATCTGCTGAGGAGAAGAGACATTTATTTAATGCGGCTAGAGAGAGATATGAAAATGCTCGTGTTGCATATCATGTTGGAGATGGTTCTGTGGGTGAAGCAATTTTAGGTCCGTATAATATTGGTATGGGCGGTGGATCAAGTACAAATTTAGATTCATTTGGTGATGGGAATAGAAGAAGGTTTTCCTAAAAATGGCAAATTACGATGAAAATAATGGTATAAACTTTCTTACTTTTATTGGCGGAGATCGTTTAAATATTAAAGAGAGTGATTATAAACTAGGTTTTTATGGTAGAGGTGGAAGAGAAGAACATGTTTCTGTTGGAGATTGGCAAACAAATACTTACCTTGTAGATTCTAGAGAACAGGGTATAGCTCAATTACCATGGAATACTAAGTTTTATAATAATTCTTCTGGTTATCTTAATGATTTGATAGATCCAATAAAATTGTCTTATATTCCAAATTATCAATCTGTCCTTAATATTAGATTTATAACAGCGACCTCTGTTAAAATAATGGAAGCCAAAGTAAAGCTTTATGATGGAACTAGCTTAGATAATTTCCCTATTGGTGTGAGAGCAAAAATAGCAGAAATTATTCATCCTGGGAGGGTCCAAGTAGAAAATACGAAAAACTATGAAGAATGGGAAAATGCTGGAAGTGGTGAATGGATTCAATTATGGAAAGGTCCAGGAGAAGATGGGGAATATGCTGGTTTATATCAATACAAACGTAGTTCTGTGAATGATTGGTTCATTGTTTTCTCTATTTCTCCGAAGGTGGTAGAGGAAGTAACTCGTAATTTTGGTTCAGTTTATGTGAATATTGAATATCTTTAGAAAGGTAATGAAATGGCTGATACTGGAAATGTATGTGTAAAAATTATTTCTGCTAATAATGTAGTTGGTGGTAGAGCTATTGTTGGGGTGGATATTTGTGGAAATCATAAATACCTTGATAGGCTTGTTGGAACATCTATAGAGACTTCAGAAATTAATGATAGATTAACTGGTCGATTTGATAATAAAGATTATTATACCGCCTAATTATTGAGAATAAAATGACAAATTTTGAAAATACTAGAGGATCATTCACAATTTCGTCTGAAATAATAGATGAATATAATTGGATTTGTGGTGGGCTTCTTGAAAATATTGTTGGTATTACATGTACTCTTTATTATCCCCCAAAAATAGATGAGTGCTCTAATTGTTTTCGTGATCCAGAAACTGGTAGATCTTCTAATATTTATAAAGCTGATGGACCGCAAGAATTCACAAACTTTACACTTTGCCCACTTTGTCATGGTAGGGGATTACTTACAGCCGAATCTACTGAAGATATTACTTTAAGAGTATATTATAATCCTTCTTATGATATAATGAAGGGTTTTATTAATATGAAAAATATAGATTGGGGGACATCTCAAGATGTTGTGATGATTATTGGATATATGAAAGATTTACCAAAAATAGAAAATGCGACTAAAATCCTTCTTAGTTCTGATATTCAGGGAATTCGTAGATATTTTGTCCAAAGAAAGGGAGAATGTATTCCTTGGGGTTTAGATAAGAAGAGATTTTTTATTGGTTATTTTACGAGAGAGGGTGGAGGATAATGGATATAGTAATGGAATTAGTAGAAAATGAAAGGGTTTTTACTAATAGAGTGCTCAATAATTTAGCTACTATGGTAGATGATTTTTTAAACAAAAGTATTGGACATTCCTTTGAAGCACAAGTTCGCAGAACAATTATGCAAAAAATTCGCGATGCTCCAGAATATAAATCCCTTATTTCTTCTGCTTCACATGATTTACAGGCTCAACTTGGTATTGTAGATCCTGTTGGAGAATGTGAAGAGCTTTTTAGAATTTGGTCTAACGAAATACGTGTTGGTTGGCAGCATACTTGTGTAAAAGGACAAAATTTGCGTGGGTCTATATATGTGAGTGCTATTTATGCGGATTTTCAAAAAGTGCTTAGTAGTCCAGCATCTCAATATATATCGGTAAATCAACAAGGAGAAAGTACGCCAATTCCTTGGTTAGAATGGTTATTAACATTAGGAAAAAGAATTATTATAAGAACCCATTATTATAGAGCAGTTAATAGTAGTAAAAGTCGTACTGGTTTAGGGCTTATGTTTCATAGAGGTGATAAAAGTGTTGCTGGTCAAGCTAACACTCAAAAAATGTGGAGAGTTCCATTAAAATATTCTGGTACTATAAATAATAATTGGATTACTAGAGCTTTAGATGAAGCTCGACTTGATATTATGCGTCATTTTGCAAGAGCAATTCTTATTATACAAAGATCTTAGAGGAGAAAAAATAAATGGGACTCAGAGATCCGCTTACATTTAAAGGTGTAAGTAATGTGCATCATGACCAGTATAATGAAAATTTATTGTGGGGATTTATTTCTTGGTTAAAATGGGCTGGTCTTAATATTGGTGCGTATCAGAATATTCAAAGAGACCAAGCCAGTGGTATGCTAGGAGGAAATTATGCTCGTTTGAGGCCAGTAAAAGATCCGCGATATACAGATGGACAGATCTGGGAAGGATTTAAAAGCGATTGGGTTTGGGAAAGTGGTATAACTTTTTCTCCGACCCCAATAATAGCTAGTGGAGTAAATGTTGGTGGTACATTTTATGCAACTCCGTCTACAGGAACAGATTACGAACATTATATAGATTATCCTAATGGAAGAGTTGTTTTTGCTAATACGGTTAGTACTTCTTCTAGAGTAGAAGCTAATTTTTCTTATAGAATAATTAGTTTTGTACCAGCTAATAAACCGTTTTTCCAAGAATTAATGTTTGAATCTAATCGTATTGAAAGAAGCACTTATTTACAAATGGGTTCTGGAGATTGGGGTCAATTATCAGACATACGACGTTCTCTACCAGCAATTGGTGTGGAAGTGGTTCCAAATAGAACTTTTCGTCCATATCAATTGGGGGGTGGACAATGGGTAGATCAAGATGTCGCTCTTTATATTATGACAGAAAATAATTTTGATAAAAATCAGTGGATTGATATTTTAAGTATGCAAAACGATAAATCTCTTTATCTTATTAATAGAAAAATACTTAAAGAAAGCGGGAGTTATCCTTACGATTTAGACTATCGCGGTGCTCCAGTTGACGATCCTATTCAATACCCTCTCTTAACCCAACCAACTGGCGATAATGGTTATCGTTGGACTAAGGGATGGATCTCTAATGCGGTTGGAGAATCAATGGACCCAATAAACGGTTGGTTGTATAGAGGTGTCGTTTCTTTGACTACGACTATTATATTACCAGCAATATAAATATTCAAGAGAAAAATAATAAAAAGTGTATAATATATATAGTAAACTATGTATTTTATAAATAAATAATTCTTTCTTTTATTAATAAATTAGAAACGGGAGAATAAACATGGCTGACAATCTTCGTGTACTTTATGCTATATATAAACTTGGTATCGCTCCGGTTGGGAGCGAATCTTTTGATACAATTCACGGTCTTCAATCAGCAGGAATGACTACTACTTTTAATTTAGAACAGGTGTTTGAAATTGGGCAAATTGCTATTTATGAAAATATTGAAGGAATTCCTGATGTAGAACTTACACTAGAAAAGGTGTGTGATGGATGGCCGCCAATTATTACGTTGGTGAGTCAAAATGCTACAGCAAGTTCTTTGATCGCTCGTGCTAAAGAATCTTGTACCGTTGGTGTTCCTATTTATTCTGATGAAAACGAAAGTGCTACTGGGACTCCTGTAAGCGAAGTGCAGTTATCTGGACTCTACGTTTCTTCTCTTGGTTATCAAGCTTCGGTAGATGGAAATTGTACAGAGTCTGTAACGCTTGTTGGAAATAACAAGATTTGGGTTGGTCATACCGGTGCCGGTTTATTGACTGGTGGTACGTATGATGACGGAACCAATTGGGATGGTAGTGCAATTTCTAGTAATGATGATAATCCTCTTTCTATTGGTGGTTCTGGAGGTGTTAACCGAAGAGAAGATGTTCTTTTTGGGGCAAGTGCGTCCTATACTTTGTTACCAACAGAACTTCCTGGTATTGATAGTGATGGTTATAATGTTCCTGATTCTGCTGGGAACTTTCCATGTCGCGTTCAAAGAATTTCTATGAATGCTGATCTAGGTAGAGAACCTATGTTTGAACTTGGAAGACGTGGAGCTTATCACAGATATGCTACATATCCTGTAGAAGTAACTAGTGAAATTACTATTATGTCCGTTTCTGGAGATATGATTTCTGCTACAGAAGAGGGTATTTATGATGAGGCAGGTGGTCCTTGTGGTCATTATAACTTAACAGATCAAACTATCCAACTTGCTCTTTGTGAAGGTCTTACTGTTAATGTTGGTACAAAAAATAAGCTTTCATCTGTTGGAGTAACTGGTGGTGATGCTGGTGGTGGAAACCAGGAAATAACTTATACTTATACAAATTTCAATGTTATGACTATTACCCATCCAATGGACCCAAATGCAAATTTCTAAAAATTAAATTGGTATAAATGGTGGGAAAATCTTCGTAATTTAGGAGAAGGATAATGAGTAGGACAACTCAAGGAATTCCGATTGAACAAATAGATGTAGATAAGATCCCACAAGAAAAGCCTATTCAGTATGATGAAATAGCTAAACTTGTGGGATCTTTGTATATTGATACTCATCATCGTATTAATACGGTTAATGAACAGGCTAAAGCTTTTATAAAAACGCTACAAGATAAAATATCTGGATTAATGGAGGAAAATTCTAGATTAAAAGAAGAATTACGGAGGGAACAAAATAATGGAGGATCATCTGTTTAACCTTGAATTAAGGTTGAAATTACAGAAGATATTGGTAGGATACATTAAATGTAAAATTGGAAATTCTATTTATAATATTCAATCTCCTACTCCAATACATATATATGAAGCCGATTGTCTTTGTCAAGAAACATATAAAGATGCTGTGTTAATTGGTGTTTTTTCTGAAGATGAATTGTACAAATATTTATTACATAATAATTTATGGAGTTTAAAAAAACAAGATAGGATGATTACTCTGCCGTCTATTATGGATAATTTAAAGTGTGATTTATGGTATTCTTATACTAAGTTTCAGGGCAAAAGATGTGATCAACTTAGAAAACAAATATCCAAAAATAATGAAGAGCTTAGAGAGTTATCTAAAGAAAAATATAAATATGATATTTATGCGGCTCATGGAGTAGCTTCTCTAGTTAGAACAGAATATCTGGTTTCGTGTAATTTATTAAAAGACGGACATGTATTTGATATCGATGATAATGCTTATTTATTAAAGAATTTAACAGAAGCGTATTTTGAAAGTCAAGTTTCTGATTCTGAAATAAGAAAACTATCTCAAACTAATGCTTGGAGAAATACTTGGTCTGCTGGGAAAAATAGTCAAGAATTGTTTGGAATTCCTGCTATATACATGACAGAAGAACAAAAGTCTCTTATTGGATGGTCTAAATTGTATAATAATGTTTATGAAAGCATGGATTGTCCGCCAGACGAAGTAATAGAAGATGATTTGCTCTTGGATGGATGGCTGATTGTCCAAAGTAGAAAAAGAAATGATGATAAACAAGAAAAATTAGGTCAAAAACACAAAGACAAAGCCAGTGGGGCACAGGAAGTATTTATTCCAGCGGAAACTAGAGAAGATGCTCAAAGAATAAATGCCCTTAATTCTCCACATGCTCAAGCAATAAAAAGGCAGAGAGCAAAGATGATGGCTAGACATGGAAAAGTTAAGGAAGAACACATGCCGGATTCTAGAATGGCAATACAGCAGAAAGCGATGCAACAATTTCAAAAAACCGTAAAAGGAAAATAAAGGAGAATGGAATGTTTAATTTACAACCTAATGAATATAGTTATAATCAATTATCTGGGCTTAGAAAAAAGATAAAAGAAGTTAATCAAGAAAAATATTTGGAAGAATCTAAGCAGCGATTTAATAAAATAGTATCTAAAAAAATGCAAACGTGTTTTATTGGTTCTCTTGCCGCATTTGAAGATACTTTTGGGTTTTTGTGGGGTCATGGGAAAAGTATAGAAGATCTGGATGATCATGAGAAAGAAATGAAGGGTTTGTGGGATAATGTAAGAACTAATGTTCTTAATCATGGAAATCAGCAATTACGATCACTTTTAACAGAAATTTCTAATCATACTGTTTCGTGGCAGAGGTATCAAACGAATTTTGTGATTAAAAAGGAAAACTAAAGAAGGGATGAACAATGAAAAAGAAGGAATTATTCGATTTTGAATATGTAGATGATAATGAAGAAACTAAGGTTTTACATTTTGCTTTTATTATTCCAACTCGGGCTATTCTTCAGAAGGCTCGTTTAGAACATAATAAAGCATTTGCAGATTCCCTTAAAAGTGGTGCTATTCTTAGATCTACTCTTAATAAGTATATGGAAGATCAGGGTTTATGGGATGAAAATCGAGAAAAGAAATATCGAGAACTTTTTCAGAATTTGGATGATGGAGAGAAAAAACTTTCCAAGGGTGGTATTAAATTAAAAGAAGCTCGTAAAATTGCCATAGGTATGCGTTCTATTCGTCAAGAATTACAACAATTATTGGCAGAAAGAACAAATTTGGATGCTTATACTGCTGAGGGACAAGCAGAGAATATCCGTTTTAATGCTTTGTTTGCTCAGTGTTTTGTTGATAATGAAACTGGAAAACCTTATTTTAAAAATTTAGAAGATTATTTGGAGAAGGCTGGTGAAGATTTTGCTGTAGCTGCTGCTGAAAAATTTGCATCTCTTCAATTTGGTTTTAGTGAAAATTATGAAGCTACTTTAGTGGAAAACCAATTTCTTAAAAAATGGGGTTTTATTGATGATAATCTTCGACTTATTAATAAAGATGGTTGTAAGGTAAATGAAGATGGTCAACTTATTGATAATTGGGGACGTTTGATTAATGAGGACAAAAAACTTATTGATGTAGATGGTAGTCCTATTGACGAAGAGGGAAATTATGATTTTAAGTTTGAGCCATTTCTTGATGATGATGACAATCCTATTGTAGTAGAAAAAGAAGTAGAAGAAGTAAAAGAAGATAAAGAAGAGTAATGTTTGCGGATAGTGCTATATTGTCGGATAGTGCATATTTTTGTGTAATGTGAATATGTATTATTTGATAATATAGCTTTTTTCTTGTGAGGAGATAATATATGGCCGGTCCTTCACGCAGATTTATTTTAACTGCTAAACTTAATGTTATAGCCAATCAAACGTCTGTACGTAGAGCTAGGGCACAGATAGAGACCATATTGCGTGGTAGTGTTGCACGCATAAATATGGTTGCCGGTCGTGTTGCTGGTCAGCAGGGAGGTCGTGGTATAGGTGGTGCGGGTGGTGCGGGTGGTGCAGTTGTTGCTACTAGAGCTATTACACAACAACAGGGATTAGCTCGTGCAACTATGAAAACTGATCGGGTTACAAGAGATCTTAATCATAGTCTTCAGCGACAAACCCGTTATATGTCTACTTCAATACGTGACGTTGCTACTCTTACTGGTGGTTATTTAAGTCTGCATTTAGCTATTATGGCAGCTTATAAAGGAATGAGTGGTGCTGTAAAATTTGAAGCTCAGTTAGCTGATATGGCTCAAATTTTAGGTACTAATGTAAAAAATATGTCTAAATTTGGTGATCAAATTTCTGAGTTATCTATGAAATTTGGTATAGCAACAGATGTTCTTGCTAAAAACTCTCAAGAGTTATTACAGGCTGGTAAAAGTATTTCCGAAGTTAAACAAGCGTTACCTATATTGGCATTATTAGGAACAAATGCACAAGTTGGTTCCGAAGGTTTACAAGTTGCTGCTAAAGCCATGATTGTGTGGAGCAATACTTTTGAAATGTCGATGAATGAAACTCGTCAAGCTTTTGAAAAGACAATTAAACTTTCTAAAATGCAATATGTAAACGTTGCCCAACTTATTGATAGTACAACAATTCTTGCTTCTCTTAATGAAGGACTTAATATTTCTTTTGAAGAAACTATTGGTCTTGTGGCAGCTTTGAGATCACAAACTGGTAGACCTCTTGGTGAAGTTTCGCGTGGTTTGCGTACTATTGAAACTCGTATTACTCGTAGACCAAAAACCATAGAATTTCTTGAGGAAAGAGGAGTTGAAATTTTTGATAAAGGTCAAGTACGTAATATTATTGAGGTTATTTCAGATATCGCAGATTTACAAACTAAACTTGGTAGAACGAGTAGAGAGGCTCAGCAATTGCAACAAATTTTAGGAGGTATTCGTAGAAGTGAGTTTGGAGCAGCTCTTTTACGAGCATTACCACAAGTGAGAGCAAATATTCGTGCAATTAGTGGTAATGTAGATGAAATGGATAGAGATTTTCAAATATGGTCTCAAACTACGCAATATGAGGTAAATAAAGTTGCCGCATCTTTTAAAAATATGTTTAGAGAGGTTACTACTGAAGGTGATAGTTTTCAAGGTTTAGCTCGTGGGGTTTTAACTGCGACGAAGTCTGTTTTAGATTTAGTAGCTGCTCTTGGAGATATTTTACCTATTTTGGCTGTTATTGGTGGTGCTGCGTTATTTAAAAAATTTGGTGTTGGTAGCAAAATTTTAGGTGGTGGAATGAGTGGTGCTACTGCACCAGTAGGGAGACCATATGGTGGATTTTATACACCGGGATATACTAAAAAAACTCCTTTCTTTTTCCCTCATAGAGAACGTAGATTACAAGACAAAAGTAGGTTTTGGGGTCCTCGTCGCACACAGACTGGATGGGATACTGCTTATAAAACACAACATCAGCGTGGTAGTTTTACACCAAGAGAAGGTATGCAAAATATGTCGCAAAGAACAGGTATAACTGCCGGTTCTATTGGTATGGGTTCTATGATAGCTGGTGGACTATTAACTCAATCAGAAAAACCAACAACAAAAGGTATTGGTGCTGGTTTAACTGCTGGTGGTATAACTAGTTTAATGGCTGGCCCTGCGTTAGGTGTTTTGATTGGTTCTGTAGCTGGTCTTAAAACTTTTGTTGACGCTTATCGTGATCAAATAGCAAAAGCTGCTGATGTTCCATTGTCGTCAGTTCTTAATGAACTTAGCAACCGAATGTTAGAATTTGGTAAAAGTATATCGGTCGCTGAAGCAAAAATAATGATGGTGGATTTTCAAAAGGGGTTAGGAAAATATGGTACAGAATTGGATAAAGCAAAATCTAAAGTGTCTAAGAATCCATGGGATTGGATGAAAAATTTTGATCCAGTAAGTAATAAAACTGCTGCAATACCAGAATTAATAGGAGAAGCTATACAAAAAACAATAGATGAGTCTATGAAGAACGTTAAAGGCAAGATAGATCAGAATTTTTTGCTGCCAGTTTTAGCTAATTTTACTGATATGTTTAACGAATTAGCTAAAAGCGGAGTATCATCCGAGTTTTTGTCTAAAATTTCTAAAGAAATGATGGATTATGTAGCATTACATAGTTATGTAAATGATGAAATAAGAGAGTTTTATGATAGCTGGGGAAAAACTAAGAGAGAAGCTGAAGCTACAGAAGGTATTATATCTACTTTTAATGACGCATTATCTAACGGTATTGCTTCTATGATGGCAGTTATGAAAATTAAAACTAGTACTCTTAAAAATATTACTAGACCTCTCAAAGATATATCTCAACCAGAAACATTATTACCTAGTACGACTGGTTTGGAATCCCCTATGTATTCACAAAGATTTAGATCTACAGTTGCGTCTTCTGGTATAGAGCGAATATTACCTGGGACTACGGAAACTTCATCCCAAATAGACCAAGTGTTAAGATCTTTGGAAGCAAATATTACACTTGCAGTACAACAAAGTGGAACTTCTGGTATTGATATAGCTGCATATTTTAAAAGTACTGGAAAGGGTATTTTTAAAGGAATTAGTAATGAAATAAAAGCAATATTTTTGGAAGCTTTGTCTAAATTAGATTTTCAAGAAATTGAAGATTTGATTAAAACTGGTGGTTGGGATGCAGTTAAGCAAAGAATGATAGAATTATCTCCGGCTCTCAAGGATTTTGGATCGGGTGTGAAGGATGCTGGTGATGCACTAAAAGCATGGCACCAACAAATGTTGGGAAATGTTAAGCAATATTTTGATAAATTAGCAGATATTCGACAAGCTCGTTTAGGTATTGCTAAGGGTGTTGGCGATGTTATTTCACAACAAAGACAATGGGCTGGACTTCCAACACAAACAGGAATAGGAACTGGCATATTACAGGGTGTAGCGGGTGGCACAGTACAATCTTTGATTAAAGAGTTAGATAGTCTTTATACTGCATTCGATAATACTTCTGATAAATTTGAACAATCAAAAATTAGTTTGACAATTGGTGACGTAAAAGATAAACTAAGGATGCTTGCAGATGCCACAGCTAGAACTGCTGATTATATGCAAAGGTTGGGAGAAGTGGAAAAGAGTAGGACAAGTAAATTAGGAGTTTTGGAGGAATTTTTTAGTGGAGGTATGGAACAAAGACAACAAATGCAAAAGGAAACTAGGGCTGCTCAAATGGCAGTTAGGAGAGGTTCTCTTTTGAGAATGCCCAACATAGAATCTCAGCAAATGGCGGTTTCTGGATTGCAGAGATTTTCTGGAGTAGAAAATTTTATGGGTACTAAACAGACTGGGGGACAATTACTTGAAAAACTTTTAGAGAGAGCAGGCGGTAAATGGATGCTCCCAGAAAATACTGAAAAACAAAATTTACAAAGACAGGTACTTCAAGAACAGAGAAATACTCTTTTAGCTCAAGCTGCTCTTGTAGATCGAGAAATAATAGCTGCCGACAAATTCTTTATTCAACTTACAAAAATGCATGCCGAATTTTATACTAAATTTCTTGGTTTAATGCCTGGTTTAACGTCTGGTGTTGGAATACAATCTGCTCCTCGTGTTCCTGGATTTACTGGTGTGCCTGGAGGTGGGGTTGGTGTTGGTGCTCCTAGAGGTGGTGTGCCTGGAGGTATGGTTGGTGTTGGTGCTCCTAGGAATGTTTTACCTACTCCTGGGCAGATTGGATTTTCTGCTTTTAGTGTTCCTCAAGAAAGACCGCCTATAGAAAGACCAGCAATTTCATCTAGATCTCTTGGACCAAGCGGTGGTATGTTTGGGATACCTCAAGGAATATTCGGACCACTTGCCGGAAACAAACGACTTGGCGATAGTGGACGTATACCTAAACCAATTAAGTCTATGACTTTTATGACCCCCGAAGAAAGATATCAAGCAATAATAGCTGGTCTTGCACCTTCAGATACCAAAATTCAGCCAATAGGAAACTTAGATCAAGCTATACGACAAAGTTTACCCACTATTGCTCCTGCGGCAGGAATTCCACAACAACCAATAACAACTTTAACTATGACTCCTCCAAATGTTCGGAGATTACCTCGACCTCGTACACAACAGCAGCAACAACAAGTTGGTGGAGGTACACCAGGTTTTCTTGTTGGGCAAAATAAACCACAAGGAGCAGAGTGGCATCGTGGAAAATACGTGATAACAAGAGAAGAAAAATTGAGAAGAGCAAAGGACACTTATGAAGCCGATAAAATGGAAAAAAGGCTTTTTAGGGATAAAAATAAATTTATGAGAAAATATGGTACAAATTTAAGTGGGATGCCTGGTAAACAAGCTGAATTTGATAGAAGATCTGGGGCAATTGTTGCTCTACGACGTAGGGCTAAGGGAATTGATGATGCAAAACATGAAAGTCCCATGTTGATATTCCAGAAAAATTTAACACAAACTAATGCCCAACTTCAAACTTTTAATCAGTTTCTTCAATCTTTACAGACTAATCTACAAAATTTACTTCAATCAAAAGTTGGTGGAGGAGGTGGTGGAGGTGGTGGAGGTGGCATAGGTCCTATGGGTGGTGGTGCAGGTGGTATGGGTCTTCCACCGCCGCCGAGTATGGGAACAGCAATGGGTAATGGTATTGATGCTGGAGCCCAAAATTTGATAGCTGGACTTTCAACTTTTGGAGATGTTTTAACCACAGGAACTAGTAATCTAAATAGTTTTGCAACTCAATTTAATGATAGCACTCTTAAACTAGGAGAACATTTAGTTGGTTTCAAAGAAGGAATCCCAGAACTTGCATCAGCTATTAATAATATAGGCCCACGTATAGAAGAGAGTTTAGCTAGTGCTATTCCAGATGCTATTAATTTAAAAACTCAACAAGAATTAAATGTGAATATTAATGGGGCCGAAGCTTTAAGCGATCTTTCTACACAATTGGCGGCAGTTGCTAATAATGCTATTCGTATAGAACTTCAAAAATTTGCTAAGAATCTTAATGAACATGGTCCTTCTATGTCAACAGCTTCAATTGCTTAATAAGGAAATAATATGGCCGAAGTAAGAAAAACTATTGGATCTCATCCTTCTAGAGATTATTCCACAATCACACTATGGGGAGCGGATTTAAACGATGTTGGTATTTATTCGGTAGGAGATGATGCTATTGGAGAATGTTATAACGATACCGTTTTTTATGAATCGGCAACATTTGGACCTAGTAATCTAAATTCCGCAACATTAACTGTGGCTGTTGGAGAAAGACATGGTGGTACTGATAGTATCGGAGCTAGAATTAGTGGCTATAATGTAGATAGTAATTATGGGTTATCTATAGTTACAGATTATATATTTACCGTAGAATGGTTAATTATTGGAGGTATAGGAATAGGAAGTGATAATAAAAGTTATGGAATTCATGCTGATGTAAATGGTGATTGTAATTTATACAATTTAATTATAAACTATGTTGGAGGTGTTCTTTTTTCTAATTCTTCATATGGCGTTTATGCTATTGCTAATGGTGCTTATACTACCGCCACAATTAATATATTGGATTGTGTTGTATATAGTATTCATGCTTATGATTCAGCACATGGTATTCGTGCTGGATCTTGGTGGTCTAATTCATGCAATGTTAACAATTGTACAGTGTTTGCGGTTGGTGCCGGTACAGTTTATATAGATGGAACTGCACATGGTTATAGTTTAGTCGATCATACCCTTGCTAATTATAGAAATTTAATTAGTTTAATTAATTTTAATAATACTAATGCAGGAGCTGTATATAATTATTGTTTTTCCCCATCCACTTTTAGTAATGCTACTGTTGGATATAATATGTCGTCTGATGCTACAGCTAGTGGTACAGGTAGTATTATTAATCAAGAAAATTTACCAAGTAGTCAAGTACGCATGACTTATGATGGTTGGTTAAAATATGGGTCTTCTGCTATTAATGCTGGCATTGATTTGGGAACATCTCCAACAAATGTTAATATTGATATTACTGGATATGATAGGAATAGTGGTGGTGTTGATTGGGATATGGGAGCCCATGAATACGTTTTGAGTGAATATATAGGGTTATTTATTAAGGGGTACGGAGCACTTAATGATAGTGTGGATTTATATATTAAAGGATATATTTCAGAAAGTATTCCTCTTTATGTATATGGATATGGAATTCCAACCGATGATATTGATTTATATATTCAAGGGCATATTGTAGATATAGGAAATATAGATTTATACACTTCGGGTTATACTGGAGATCTGTATAAGACAATATTTTTATATACTTATGGTTTAGCAAGTGCTGATAATTCTTATGTTCCTTTGACTACTTATGGAGTTAGTACTGAAGGGGCCAGTGGATTTTCAGGAAATATTCCTCTCATAATTTATGATAGCCAAACCTCAAACCAAGATATTATTCTCTTTATTAAAAACTTGCAAACAGAAGTTCCCCACAATGAAGACCTTAATCTTTTTGTAGCGGGAGATTATTCATCGGCAGTGGGGAATATTCCTCTTTATGTATGTCAAGAGGGGGTTTATGGAGATTTCTCATTATTTGTTAAAGGAACCGGGACTTATATTGGAGCCAATGTTGACAATGATTCATTACCACTTTATATTTATCGCCCGAATATGTCTTCGATAATTCCTCTTATTCTTTGTAATAGCGTCCAAGCAGACAATAGTTATATTCCTCTTTATGTAAATGCAATCTTGGGTACTCCTACTGAAAATATAGATTTAGTTATTCCAAACGTACATATTGTAGATAATTCTTATACTACCTTATATATGTTGGGCACAGTATCGTCTACCGATAATATTGTTTTGTCAATTCCTAATGTTCATGCAAATATTAACGATAACATTCCTCTCTTTATTTCTCATAGAGGTGCATTAGATAATTCATATATTACTATGTATATTGCCGGAGCTTATTTAGATAATGCAAACTTGGACTTAGTAATGCCTAATGTGCTTGCTGAATTAAATGGCAGTTCTATTTTATATGTTCACGGGTATTAAGGGAGAAAAATAATGGCATGGGTTTCCTATGGCGATCAAAAAATAATTCCTAGTCCACATCTATCTATAGAGAAGGTTTGGTCTCGTACAGAAGACGGTAGTTCTGTTGGGAGTTTGTTAAGGATTACTTTGAATGGTACTTTTGTTTACGGCATGGGTGGATTATATGATCAGTCTGGTTATCCGCCAGATGATTTCTCTCTCTCTTATCTTGCAGATCTTTTAGCAAAACAACAAGAATTAAGAGATTTATTCGCAGAAGATTATTTATATTTTGAAATTCAACCCGACGTTGAAGGAGTCGCTACTTCAACTAAATGGATAGCAAAAGTAACATCTATAGATTTCCCAACTGAACCAGTCAATGTAACACAGTGGGTAAACAAGAGCGATTATACCGTTGTTTTAGAAGCACAAATCGGTAATACTGATAGCGATTATGATTCATTAAAAGAATTCGATGAAATTTGGGATTTACAATATAACGAAGATCCAGAAGATACTTATAATCTTACTCATACCATTACATGTTCGTCTAGAGAACAGTATCTTGTAGCTACAGCAGAAATTAAAGCTGGGTGGCAAAAGGCTTATAATTATGTGAATGATGAATTAGATGGTGTCGGTATTGATAATACTATTATTAAAAATGATCCAGGTTTTAATCTTGCCGACTCTTTTTCTGCTTATAATTATGTTTTGACACAGACTATTGATGAGTATAGCGGCGTTTATACTATTCGTGAAACCTGGATGATGTCAACAGATACCACTTATACTACCCAAACTGTAGCTGTTGAAAGACGAAGAGATGTTCCACTTAATACGGCAGATTACACAGTTACTATTACTGGCCAAATTGCTGGATTAAAGGAGTCGGATGGAACTGGGTATGATGCTGCACAAGCCGAATTCACAGACGTTGTTGAACCGACTCTTTATAGTACAGCCAATAGTTCTATTTCTGGCGTAGCATTATCTGTTCTACCAGTCAATACTTCTATAACTTATGATGAAACTCATAGAACTATTAATTATACATATATTTATGATAATAATACTTTTGGCGGTACAAATGATCAGTCGATTGCAGTTTCTACAAATGAAGTAGATTGTAATAAAATAACTATTACTGTGAGTGGTACTGTACAAGGTATTAAAGATGATACAAATTCGGCATATACAAATGCGACTACTCTTTGGTCTACTGTTGAGGGAGCTATTTTATCTAATGCAGAAGATGCTTATTCGGATTATGGTGGAGGAGGAATTTTACAGGGGCCATCAGAAAAAAGTATTACATATAATTCATATATTGGACAAATTTCTTATAATTATAGTTATCATGATTGGGAAACCGGATATGTGAACGACCAAACTATTTCTATCGAATATGATAAAATTAAAGATCATAATTCTGTTACTGTTGCGGGAACAATTACGGCATTTTGTGTTGCTGGTTATAGTGCCGCCGAAACATATTTTGGCGATACTGTAACAGAAGAAGAAGCATATATTTCAGCAAATGCAAAATATAATGGGAATGGTTCTTTAGATAATAAAGCCCAGAGCACAAATATTTCTTATAATGCACATACTCGACAAATTATTTATAATTATGTATTTAATGATTATGACGGAGGAGCAGATGTAAACATTACTTTTTCTGTTAAGGAAGGATCTAACGATTGTGGTTATAAACATGTCACAATGGAAGGAACTATTACCGGGAAAAGAACTAGTACTAGATCCGCTTGGGAAAGTGCTGATTACGAATTTATAACGAATTATGCCGATGTCACCGCTTCTCTTGTTTCTAGTTATATTGATAACGCTCAAGTATTAAGTGCGACAAAAAAATACAATGAGTTTAATAATACAATCTCGTTTTCTTATGAGTTTTTGGAAGAAACTACTGCTTATACTGTTTATGAAGATGTTACTACTAATTATAGTAATGGTGACTGTGGTAACATAGTTTATGTACAATCTGGTATAGTTAAAGGTTTTTGTACTGGAAATTCTGGTAGTGCTCTTTCAAATGCAGAATCTGGTTTTTATACAATATCTGTGCCAGATGGTGCAAATCATAGAATGAATAAATCTCTTGTAAAAAACGAAAGAGAAGGTACAGTTCGTTATACTATTACATATAGTTCGCGTTCTGTGCCATATGATTGGGAAGAAACTATTGCGGAGCGTGAAAGTATAACAGAGAAAGGTGCTATTAAATCTTATTCTGGGACTATAACTGGATATTGTGACCAGGATAGTAATACAGATAGAAAATATAATAATGCTCTTACTGGTTATGAAGCCAACACTCCTACTGCTCCAGATGGTTACATAGAAATAAGTAAATCGGTGTCTCATAATAGAAGAAGAGGAATTATAAATTATGTTTATGAGTATAAACAAAAATCTTCTTGTTTTGCCGGTGTAAATGCTATTAATGAAAGTATTAATATAGTTGATGACTTAGCTAATGATATATTTGCCGTAGTTCCGGTTCTTGGTGGGGATTCAGTTATCCAAGACAAAGGCGGTGATACTCCATTGAGAAGAACGGTTACGATTAGTATTCAGGTTGATCCAACTCCCAATTGTTCTTTCGACGCAGGTAAACCCAATGTCGAAAACGTGCTTGATAATATTGAACCGACTACTACTATTGTATTAATAGAGAAAAATCAGGAATCGTGGAATCCATTTTCTGGATTATATTCTAGAAATAAGTCATGGATCTATCAGAATTGTCAATAAACAAAGGATGCTTTATGGAGAAGGTTTGTACAAAATGCGGTATGATAAAATCGTTATAGATTCAAATCAAGGATATATCAAAGATAATATAGGGATTATCAGTCACAGAGCAAATACATTAAAAAGTAATGGTAATTTAAAGCAATTTCAAAACATTATTTTGTATATGATTGGAGAATAATATGGTTTGTCCTGCTGGATATACTAGGACGCAATTTTTAGGTGCTTCTCTTTCATCTTATCATGCATCAGGTGGATGGAATGGTCAAATGGGATCAGTTGATGTTGTAGTTGTGCAGGATGAGTGCAATGGCGGGGGTTTATCTTATGGTGATTATGGCAATGGTGCTTCTTCTATTGCTACAGTAGATTTTTTCAATCCACCACAATTAGGATATCCGGCAACGCTGAGATTTGGGGCGTTTCAATTTGGTGGTATTATTCAGAGTTGGAAAGAAAGAGATTCTGCTAGTGGAGCAAAAACTTATTCGGTAAAAATGATAGATCCACAAAATATTGTGAATGGTACACAAGTTATTTTAGGTGGATATATTGGTAATACTTTGAGTACTCCTAATTTAGTGAATGTATATGGATGGTTAGAACATAATTTGGGTATACGTTGTGCGGAAATGGCAACTTTTGGTACATATCCTCCATATGGAATGAATATATTCTTACAATATACTCCAGCTTCTGGATTTGGTGGAGCAGATAGTGGGGGTGGATTACCATGGCATCAAATTAGGGCAGCTCTTACTTATTTACTTAATCAAAGCGGTAGTATATTTGGTAGTAAAATTAATTATCGTGATCATGATTATAATTTTGATTTAAGTGAATTACCACATTTGAGTAGTGATATACGATTTTCTTCCGAATTTATGTCTCTTGGAGAATTAATTGCAGAAGTGTGTGAATATTCTTCTTGTGATTATTTTTATGAATTGATTAATCATAATACTATTAAAGTGCGTGTGGTTGATAGAAAAGAACAATCGAATGATAATAATGCTTTTTATGTTGATACTGCCGTTGGATCTCCAATTGATAGTCGTTTAAATCTTGGATCTATTGGAGGGAGTTTAGGTGGTGTATCTGGAGTAGAAAGTAAGAGTAGAGGTCTTGAATTAAGAGATGCTTATACAAATGCTTTTCTTACTGGAGAATATCGTCAAGATATTTGGCAAATAGATTGGAACACTACGCCCAATCCTTTATTAGCAAATATTTGGCCTTATTGGGGAAAAGATATAAATAATAGCACTATTCCTGGTTATGGATTAGTTACAAGTGGTTTTACTGGCGAACATTATTTTGATGTGTTAATGAATGGTTGGGGTATCCCAGGATTATGGGGAATGTATAGGATTACTACTACAGAATTAAGATTTGCTTTAGAAGGTGAAACTCAATGGAGAAATTATGTTATTACACGACAACCATATCTTGTTAGAACATTACATTGGGTCTGTGAAAATACTTTACCAGACGTAGGGACATTCGCATATGCTGCTATTGTTGGTGGTGTAATACTTCCTAAAGATTTGCTTGCACTTAGTCAAGCTGATGCTATAGCCTCTGTTGATGAGGATCTAGCATGGCAAAGAATGGAACAAGTTTATCATATTATTTCACAATATGCACAGACTTATTTTGGTAGAAAATTTTTAGTAAAACTTCCTTATTTATGTATGAAAGCCGCAGATGATGCTCCTTACACTATAGAAACAAATTGGATTCCAGCTAGAGATGGCGGTTGGTGTGAAACGTCTATTCTTGGACTAGCTCATGGATCTGCTTATTTAGAGCATTTTAGGCAAGACGATGGTAAAATTATTGGTTTTGTTGGGTTTGAGTCGTCTTATCCTCTTGATTTATCAGCCATAAATAATAAAGATGATTATATTCAAATTAATCCATTTATAGCTTATGTCAAATGTCAAGTCGAAGATATTGTGATGGTTTATCCTGGAGATTGGAGAGCTATTATTTCTTTACCAGGGCCCGTTTATACTTTTAATCCAGAACCTGGAGTAGAAATACTTATGGGTTTTTGGGCGATGGCTATACAGAAGTATGGTATTGCGTTTCTTTCAGAAAAAGATAATTTTGCTAAATTAGCAGAAAGAGTTGGCTCAGATAAAGTAAAATATTCTATTGCTCCTCTCTTTTTAATTCCTAATAAGGTAGCTATTCCACTACAAAGTACTAGACTTGTATATGGTCCGTGGGCATCAATGGTTGGTAGTTTGGAAAACGAAGGACCAAATTCGGCCGGAAAAACTAATTATCAAAGAAACTCTGAGTTTGCCCCATGGAATTTTGGTAATAGATCTAATATGAATTTTGCGGCAGACGCATGGGTTTATGGGCAGTTAAGCACTAATTATGTGATAGAACAGGGTGCTGTATCTGTACCTGAGCCGCCAAGTGTTAGTTTAGGGAGTGAGTTATATAGCGACGGTCCTTTGGTGACTAATGTTAGCGTTAGTATACAAGGTGGATCATCTCCTATTCTTACAAATTATACTATGAAAACCTATACGCCCGATTATGGTAAATTAACAGATCAATATGTTGGTACTATTAAGAGAAATGGGCAGTGGGCAAGAAAAGCACAAAGAGCACTTCGTTTACTTACTCTTAATAAATTTAAAACAACTTTTGATAGTGTGTATGGATTTTGGCAATATAATATTCATAGAGCTATTCGTTATACTACAGCTTCAAGCCATGATATGTTAGGTGGAGAAAATGTGATCGATCCAGAAACGGATAATGGATATCGTTCTAATGTTGTAATAAGCGAATTGAGAAAAACTTTTCCAGAAGTAAATAGATTTGACTATGGTAATAGAGCATTCATGGATATGAATGGATTGGTAAGACCGTTTTCTACAAGAAATATTGGCGTTTCTGGAAATCCACCAGTTACTTATATTGGTGGTGCGTCTGTGAGTATGCCGCTTCCTGCTTTTGAACGTAGCGAATATTTTAAGCCAGAATATATGTCTGGATCGGGATGGATGCCAACGTATTCATCTGGGGAATTGCCTATTACTTCTGAAACATTGAATCCGTTTTTAGATAGTGATATGGTAGAGACGGCATTATTGGGTGTGTCGGCTGGACATGATATTGAATATATAGCTAGAGATGCGACATATCCTGTTGATTTAAGTGTGCGGCATCCACATGATAATTATAGTACAAAAGGTTGGTATCGTGGAATGGCTTTAAAGGGACCACTCGTTATTTCTGGATGGGGATTTGACGTAGATAGTAAACCCGTTCCTAATTTTTCAGAAGATTATCCTGATGATCCTAAATTGAAATTTGCTACTGATTGGCTTCGTAAACCTAATTTATGGAAAACCGGCCCATTAGATGTACGGTGGGATTATAGAAGAAAAGTATGGTCTGCTCCTCCGGTAGTAAGGCACGTTAAATTATTTCAAACTTTATTACCTTATGGCGAAGATCAACCAGCAAAAGGAAGAATGATAGGTCATGGTGTGGGTAGTAGTGGCGATGTTATTGATGTCTACAATAATATATATGCTATTTTCACAAGTGGAATGATAGCTACTACTTGTTATGATGCTAGTCAAGATAGGTATTATGCTACGGGGCCTAATACGTCAGTTCCGTTTAAAATGATTTCGTGGAGTATTGGTAGTGGTGTCGCTGCTGATGTAGCTTTGGGTATACCAAATCCAGAAACTAATTATATTGATTATGATGATAGCGTAGTATGTAAGGCATTTGATTTTCGTACAGGTGTTCCAGAGCCAGGTAAGGGAGCTACAGGAGAAGGCGTTTGTACACCTTCAGATGAGTACGGTTGGTATTTAAGAGTTATTGATATGGATTGTACATCTCCAGGTATGCCTTCTGGATGGGGAGAATAAATTATGAGTCATAGATGTTGTTGTGACGTATGTGCGGGTTGTGGATGTGAAAATTGTCAATTAGGATATGCCCCATGTTGTATGCAAGTTACATTTCGTGGTATAGAAAATGGTGAAGGTGAAAATGGTTGTGCTCTTTGTGAAACGTTTGTAAATGGTAGCATTGTTTTAGCTCATATTGGGTCTGATTGCGGATGGACTATTAATAATTTGTGGGCATGTGATGTAACAACAGTCAATTGTGGTATATATAAAGTTGATGATGAATATATTGTAAGAGTTAGTTTTGATGATATTTTATTTGAAAAAAATCTTGGACTAGTTAAACCGTGGTGTTGGGATGAGTTAAGAGGCGATACTATGTATGGTCTTGAGCTTGAACTTGTTAGTAGTGGTAATGGAGAAACGTGTCGTGCTATAGAGTCTACCATATCTGATGCTGTTGCCGATGAAGATAATAGTGGTGTAGACGATTGTATGTCTGGCGGTATATATGATCCAAGGGTATCTCCATCAAGTTTCGGTTTAAGTTACATAATTG